>Ga0307515_10000206_pt1 | contig 144671 bp, 139 predicted proteins | sample 17_EM_MG_FD_194513 | JGI IMG/M metagenome (GOLD analysis project Ga0307515, IMG submission 194513) | Populus trichocarpa ectomycorrhiza microbial communities from riparian zone in the Pacific Northwest, United States - 17_EM | ecosystem: Host-associated > Plants > Roots > Unclassified... | reverse complement strand
TTTGTCAGCGGGGACGAAGGGTAGCGGGGGGGGAGCTCCGCCATCTAGCCGGCTCGCCCGGAGGCGGAGGGGATATCAGGGTCCTGTCATACTCTAATTAGAGTCAATACAGTATGATTAAACAACATAACAATTATATGTCAGTCCACTTTTGACTAGACCATTTAATTCTCCTATATTCTACATTCCATCTTCTCCAATACACACATTCGGAGAATTACAAAATTAGATCCACTCCGATGGTGTTAAACTTTCATCGCCATACTCTCCAAGGCGGTCACATACAAACCCTCCGCACTTTCTACACCGTAAGCTCTATTTTCCCTACTCTTGGCAATACTCTGGCGCTGAGGTCACAGCATAATGCGAAAAGGTCGAGTCTAAAGCGAAACAAACAAAATAGGGTGTATGTAACTAACGTGTCATGGTGACAGTCTCGAGAGAGTAAATCCTCCAATTCGAAACATACCAATTGAAATCTGGCATACAGGAACACAGCCTCGCCCCACTAAGCAATAGAAGCGATGTACCGTATAAACCGCGCAGCAAGGTGATAGACGGCGCCGAGTTTAATTTATGCTTTCTTACAAATCAAGTCAAGTGATATCAAATCAACTTAAGCAGTCTACATCTACAAAGCCGGACATTTATTATTGCTGCTTCGATGGCCTACACCTTGGCAGCGAGAGCAGGTAGGAGGGCTTCGCTTTTTGGTACGCTGGTAGTTGGCAGCGAACCTTTTTGGCTCTTTCTCTTCTGTGCGCGGCCTACTTACAGCATTTCCTCTCCAAACTGCACGAAGTACACACTCTCATTCTCATCATCCTCTTCATCCATTTCACCTTTTGGCTCTGGATCATCTTGCAGCTCTTCATGATCAGGTCCGATAATAAGTTCGTCCGTAGTAAGTCCCTTTACAGAGAGCTTGGAGACTCATGTGCCCGGGGTTGGACAATATCTGGCAGCGTGACTGCTGGAGTACCCAGCAGCGAGTCAGATTGAGGGCCTTGGCAAATCAACTGCGGAAATCTCATTTGCGTACAGGTAGCTGGAGTATGAAAGAACAGAATTCAATGGGTGAGGTTGAGGAAAGTTAACCCCACTTCGCTATCGAGCTCTCTCAACCAATGAACTTTAATTAAACTCGGCGCCGTCTATTCCCTTGCTACACGGTTTATATGGTACTAAGAACCGATACAGAACTGCACTAACAAGCTATTAGACGGAAGCGGCATCGGGACTTGAGGATCCGGGGTGTGTAGATAAACGTTTATCCACGCAACATTTCGACGGGTACTTGATTGGGATAACCCCCTAGTACCCCATCTCTCTGGAATGTAAACATAGGACTTATCGGCGACACGAGCACCCATAATTTAACTTACATATTTATCATTATTGAGTTACAGACATGAAACTCAGAAGACGTACATTCTAACACTTAACAATGATAAACATCACATTTAATCTTTTGATGAAACCCTCGGCTGTTACAGCAGCGATCTGTTTATTTATTAGTTATTGAATCTTAGACATGAAGCCCGGAAGACATACTGTATCGAGCGTCAAGGTTCGTACGTCACGCATCGCGGATGGCCTGTCCGAAGAGATTTTATTACGGTTTTAGTCCACGTTTGGGAATTAGGTATTGAAAAAAATCGTCTCACTCGAAATCTCTTACGAACCTTGTACAGTATATCCTAACACTCAACAGTCGTGAGCACTAAATTTCATCCTTCGATGAAACCCTCGGCAGCTACAGCAGCAGTATGTTTATTGTCAGTCATTGAACATTAGACATGAAGCTCGGAATACATACGTCGACAGGAATGCCTGTTGATACCTCGAATACTACATATGGATTTTCGCTACTACCAGTCAGGTGGTCTCGGATAACGATTGCTATATCACAGATTTTCGCCCTATAGGAGCATAGGCCGAATTGAAGCTCAAGATTTTCTTTGCCTCCGAATGACTGCTCGAAATATACCCTGATACTCGGTTGGAGGAGATTATTTGTTCAGAGGAAGGGTGCTTTGTTTGTTTTAATCATACTGTTTTCACTCTATCTAGAGTATGGCAGTGCCCGATTCTCATCCCCCTCCGGGTGACTGGCTAGATGGGGGAGATCTCTCTCTACCCTTCTTCCCCTGGAGGAAGTGTGCTTTAGTATGGGATGCATCCCCTTCTACTCGAGCACGTCGAAAGGATGGGCGGTAAGAATTCTTAGATTAACCAGGGCACCTAGTTAAAAGAATGTTAACATATGTACATACTTTATAGGGTTCAACAAAACTATAAGATTTTCAACCGACACCCTTATCAAACCATTCCACAAGAATGATAAAAGAGTTACGGTCACAGTTCTTTTAATAGACTGTCAGTTTTTGTCGACTCTAGTATACGGAAGTAGGGACAAGAAGGTAACTTACTAATGCTTCTAGCAGCGAATTCTGGCTCTCAACGGTTCCTCTAAGCTCATTATTTGACTTAGACAAGCTCTTTATCGATTGAAAAAGGAGTTCTGGTTTTTCGTTGGTTGTCTTTGACTTCTGGCTAAATCGTGAGTTCAAGTAGCTAGATAGGGGGATAATTTGGGGGATGGGGATTGAACCTACAAATTCGTCAATACCGACCCTTTTAAACCGATATCCGTGGTGATTAGCAATGCGGACAGGTCTTTGATGTGACATGCAGAGTGTGGTACACGTTCAACCGAGATTAAAAGGTGGGTGGACAGAGATGAAAACTCTCGGTGGATGGAGTCCAGAAATGTAGGAGCTGTGATTGTTGAAGCGCCGATTGTCAGACTCGGTAGCGGAGCCGCCTTAGAGTCACCACACGCAACAGCGATGACTTTAACTGGTACATCTATGCTGGGTATGGCAACTTTGGTTGACGAGGCATGATTGAGCAAAAAGAAGTAATGGCCTGATGAGAAGCAAAAAGTAGCAATGGTTTGAATGGTGAGGGTACAAGAGAAAGAAACAAGAGAACGAAGAAAATCAAGCAACTATAAGTATCAAGCGAGGGCTGTTAAACCTTCCTGCAGACCACCCCCTCTAAAGTTGACATGACTCTTGATACTTAAAGTTCAGTTGAACTACGGAAGCAGCTTAAATGCATCCTATACGAAATACAAAAAATCGCGAGTTCAACTAAATAAGATGGTAGATATTTGCCTGCCGTGACAGGGGGTTAAATACGGGGTGAGTGAGCGAGTGAGTGAGTGATCGTGAGTGATTTTTTTCTTGTTAGTTCACAGCCCCGCCCACAAATGATGCCGCTGCACCACCACCAGAAGGAGGATACATTGCAGCATTTGAGGTGGATGTTAGTATTGCTAAAAAAGAGGCAAGGCTGCCAGTGCACGGGAGTGAATGGAAGCAAGACCTACAGCTAATATCCCTGGCACCTGACTAGAGGATAATGGGAGCTGGAGCGAGGTTGAGTATTGAGAGGATGAAATATTTCGGCGAGTATAATTTTTCCCTTCGCTGGGTTTGCCACAAGGGCTATGTCGGATGTCTACAGAGAGTGGCTTGCTAGGCGATAGCTGCATGCTGCTTCTCAAACTCCTGTTATACTTTCAAATCCTCTACACTATCTTATGCAAAGTATAGTTCAAGTACTAATGTGTGTATGATTATGAGTGCGACATCACACGAAAGAATAGAGCGAGATAGCAAAGAGTACAGCAAAGGCAGAATACTGGGTTTTTAATTAATACTTATGGTAGTATTGTGCGGTTCTTTTTTGCGACGACTGGTCCTTATTCTCACTTTCGCCCGGCTTCAAATTTGTTCTTCATATTAACAAACTATACCATAATCTTACTCCAGGCCTTCAGGATGATGCTTGAGGAGATACAAACTCGTAGTTAAGGGAAAACCGCCTCTCACGTGCATACTAATACTAATATGCAATTAATGAGGAAGCGAAGTTCGCAAAATGCTTGCACTAATGGAAAAGAGAGTGGGCTATATGCCGCTTGCTACTACTCAAGATATGCAGAGGATACACACCAAGTGCAAGATTGTTTGGAAGTTTGGAAACCGACTACTATACACCTTTGACTGTTGCAGTCCAAGTTCCATTTGTATGGCCGTCTTGAGGAACTCCAATTTTTTCTTTTGGCAGTCGTAGGGTGTTTATCTGTCCTTCCGACCGCAATGAGCGGTAGTTTGCCAGTCATTGGTTTTAAGATATCAACTAGAAACCGGTAGTTACGTCGAAGACACTTGGACATGCAGACTCCACCACCGTGCCATCCAATGTTGTTGGGTAACCTGAACAAAGTTTAGCACGAGACTTATGCTAATTTGACGAGACGGCCCGTAGTTCCGGGACTTTCACAACGGCCCCGGGCCGGACACCTGCCCAAATCTTTACACGGTGAGGGCACCTCCCGAACTGTATGCTTCCCCAAAAGCATGTCCAAATCCTCGCATGTCCAGGCTAAAGGAAAGCAGAGTTCCTCAAAAAGTGGGCTTTGTGCTGAATGCAGCAGTGTCTCCTTTGACCTGGGTGCATCTTAGAGTGACAAGTACACCCGGTTACTGTCTAGAGGAATGTTAGCACAAGTACATATATATTAAATACGAGGAAGCAACTTATAAGGGCATTGAGAAGGGATCCTTGGCTGTGAAAGGATACCTTCGGCTCGTTGTCTCAACAGTTTCCAAGGTCCTAGAGAGACTAGCCCAAATTTCTCGCTCACTCATTGGACATCTAGGCAAATTGTAAGTGCATGTACTCCAGATAGGGAATCATTTGAGCGGGGAAGGATAGTGATCCGAAAAAGTTTAAACTTGAACTTACGAAGTCGTCAAGATCCATTGTTTGTATATATATCTAGCATTCGGCCCCTGGAGGGACTGGTTCGATGGAGCATCCTCGCTCAAGGGACGTCATGTTGTCTGAAAGTACAGGGACAGGGAACTCACAATAGAGTGAAGAGTGTTGGCCACTTAGATGAGGTAGGGTCCTGGCATTGTTTGGCATGTGAGAATTAACTCTACCTAACAACGTCCTGACAAAAACGGGCCTCTGTACCCATTTTCTAGGCCTCTTTTTCGTCTGACTTACTCGAGCGGGGATGCATCCCGGGGGATTACGATCCTCAAAACAAGGTGCAGCCCTCCCAACTGCCGTCGGGCTACAACGGCGCCAATCAATTCGCCAGTTACCTCACCCAATCAGGGTTGTCTAGACTCGCCACTCGAGTACGAGGGTAAAGGCTCCTGTTCTGGTATTGAATTTGGCTGGCAGACCAAGGTTTCAACCAGGGGGGAAATATTAGCTGGAAGTCAGTGCACTCCAGTCTTTTCCAGTTTTGATATTATTCTGATATTAATTTGGCCATATTATACCCAAACTGTGTGTAGCACGATCGCGTTTTGCCAGTTCTGTGCTAGAGTGCTAAATCACATGATACCTTGGCCGAGTTAAATGTTGTGATCTAAATGCAGGGCATCCCTTTTAACAAACACCAAAAGTACAGAACAGGAGTGTCCGATCCTTTGCCCGAGTATCCGAGTACATCCATTAGCGCGCTCAGGTTTGGAGACACAAAGGGGACAGCAGCATTTTACTTCAGAGCACCAGAACATCCCGGGAGGCAGTTCCTTCTAACAGCAGCTTACGTATTAATGACGAAGAGTTTTCCCGAAGATATCGACAACCCGTTTAATGATTCTGTCGAAGACTTACCCACAATGGATATCGTTTCGCCAGGAAGCTAGCTATGCTCCCTACTTGGCGTTCGGGAGGATTTCTTTAACGAACTGACCGCTAAAATTCTTATGGGACTTTTTTTTAGGCATAGACAAGGAGGCGTGGTGAGAGGATTGCGTGCTTATTGAAATCGATAAGCCATAGGATACTCGCAATCAACAAAGATGGGATACTCTATTGCTACAACTCATGGCAACGTCCCTTGGAGCGACAAAAGACTTCAGCCCGCTGCTCACTTCTTGTGAATATCCGAAGGGAGATTGCCTAACTTTGATTTAAGGACGGTGCGTCGACAGGATTAACGACAGGAACTTGCTTAGGAGAAATTATTAAAATATACTTCACTCCCAGTGGATCCAGATGGCCTCGTGTAGGAGACATGCTCCAAAGCAATGTGGTTTCTGCAAAGCCCCTTCGCAAAAGGTAGCGACAGCGGGGCTGCCGTGACAACTCTTTCTCATGACCGTCAATCATTAGTGTTCGGAGGAACAGTCGCATCAATGTTTGTTGTCGATCGTATTTGTGATACCGCAATCGGCTATTTTCCGCCAGATACTGTACCGAGCGTCAAGGTTCATACATTATGCATCACGGACAGTCTGTCCGAAGAGATTTTATTATGATTTTAGCCCACTTTTGGGCATTAGGTATGGAAAAAAAACATCACACTCGAAATCTCGTACGAACCTTGATGCTCGGTACAGTATACGACAAACCCAGTCTAAATTTACCACATCATTAATCATCGGGTATCAAAACTACCTTCACTGTGGATATGGTATACGTAGAGTAAAACAGAGGCTAATATTCATAGGTCTAGTCTTACCTCTCTTCTGTCCGATTCAATGCGCTTTATCACTAGCATTATTATCACAAACCTCTTGGAAATATTGGGTGGTCACCACAAGTCCCCAGAACACTTTATGGTATCAATACTACTAGCCGCTGGAATGAGTAGGGACGCTGGGTATTCGTTGCATTTATGATTATTGGATTCCCGCTCTTTATCTCCATGTTGCTGAAAGCCTGCTATCCGTCACAACCAGCCCGAAAAAGAGCGCCTTCTAATATCGTTGTCAGGTTGCTAACAAACCGTACTTCGATCACTTAGAATAAGGCTAGGGAATCGACAATGTTGGTTTAGGTGCTCTGATCTGAGGTGGGCATTGTGGTTGATTATGGAGGTGGAACTGTCGTGGTGAGAATGAAGTGTTCATAGTTAAGGTTTTATGGGGAAGTGTGGAGTGAAGGTTAGGTTAGTAGGGTGGAAAGTTTGTCTGTCTGTAGGTACGGGAAAGCTTGGGTTGCATGTGAAGGTTTGATATCGAATAGGATTTCTACGTTCAATGGGAAAGTGCAAACCGTCTTGCCGAGTGATGAGATTTGTAAAAGGTACATAGGCGGGCCAATGACTGCTTTTCGTAGAAGACTTATACTATAAAGGGATAAGAACACATACTGGAAGTTCACAAATATAGTCATAGTTCATGAGGTATCGTGTATATCTTGTCTCATGCCCAGCCACCAGAGCTTGCAACGAGAGACTGGGTACGAGACAAGTGTATATCGTAGATGTCATTTACAGTACATATACCCTCACTCTCCAACACTCCACTCCCATTGATAAACCAAAGTACGCCAGTTCCCAGATAATATTAAAACCAAAGCCAATAAATAAGTAACAACAGAATAAAAATCGAAGCAGTTTACTTTGAGGTACCACTAGCATAATTGCATAACTTCAATCACCCTTCCCCATTCCTTCCGGGCTCTAATAGTATGACCTTGTACTCCTCACGCTCTTCACACTCCTCTCTGTCAAGGGACCGGAAAATCGGGCCAAAGTCCCCTCTTCCGACCTTTGTCGGGGCTCAATTTACTCTATATGGTAACATTAAGCTTATAGGGCAAACATAAGCTTAGCCCGCTCGTTTTTGTTGGTGTCGTATAGGATCTCACTCATTTTCGCCGCGTAGGGTATTTTGTGCCTCAGACAAAAACTTCAACATTCAAAACGTCATAGCTCCAACACAATTACTCAAAATCGAGATCAGAAAGTGCAGCATCGATATATGCGCACTGCTCTATCAAATTATGATCGGTAGATGGACTCTTTTTTTTTCGTTGTGGTGTGGAGTAAAAGTCGACAGCGGGGTTGGTGTTTCGAGCGCTGACCCCTGCCGCACAAGTGACCGACAATTTTTGCATTTTATGCCAGCTCATCCTTTTTTTTGTCCTTTCAGCCCTTGACAAGAACTCGCCTCTGAACCGACCGACCGACTGACCGACCGAACGCCATACTGGCGGCCGTCACCGGGCCAACTAGCGAAACTTTATTGAGACCCGTTTTCGTGGAGCTGGCTCTTGCTTAATTTTCGCTAAATTCAACAACACCCCGGGAACGACGGCGCGAGACAACGAAGTTGGAGCCGACCGAATAACCCTCCTTTGCCAGTCGCTGGTGGCTTTTGCTGTACATAAGTTGGTTGCGGGGGCTGCAGTAGCAGGACCATAAGAAGGAATCGCCTTCTCGTCGCATTGCTAGCTGCCAACCATTTTAGGTATTTCAACCTGACTTGCGTGTCCATCGCCGAAACGCACCCTCAGCGTCTCTGTTAATTCGGCCTTGGGGTGTTGGGACTGGGTCTAAGGGAGCAGCCTTTCCCACGCCAACGATATACCATACCGTCCACCTACTAGCAGCAACCACGTCTCGCCGAAGTTCGTTTCGGCGGTGGTGGTCGTGGAATCCGTGTGAATGCGAAGCGATCCCAACCAAGACGAAGATTCGACCGACGACGAGGGCGACGGCGCATTTGACAACTACATATCATCGCATCGGAATTCGGAGCCTGGGATTGGGGAAGAGCTTAGTGGCAGCGGTGGATTTGGTGGATTTGGTGGCGGTGCTGGTGCTGGTGGTGGGTTTGCTGTCGCTGTTCCAAAGCTACTGCGCAAATTCGTGGAGCAGCTTGCGCCGTTGGAAAACGTCAATTGGAAGGACTGGTTTCACGACGCTGACGAATACTACTACTGTTACGGCGACGAATCTCTTTTTGAAGAGGAGGGCGGTCAGGTCGGCGCCCGACTTTTACCTTCAGATCGCAATCGATACCGCAACCACAACGACGAGCTGATAGACTCGAGTTCCGACTACGATTACGACGACGTCGAGTATCTCTCTACCGAAACCGAAAAAAAAGAAAAAGCAAGAAGGCCCAGCTGCCCAGAAAAAGCTATGTTTACCGCTCGGCAACTCATAGAACCTTCTTCTCATAAGAGGTCAAGATCCAAGGTCGAAAGGTCGGAAAGGGCCTTTCGGTCGAAGGATGAGACCTCTGAAGAGAAGGAGGCCCGACGAGAAGAGCGCCGCATAAAAAAGCTAGAGCGGGATGCCAGGAAGGCCGCCGAAGCAGCAGCTCTCCTCGGCATCCCGAGGGCGAAAAAGCATAGAGCCGAGAGAGACAAGGCGAAGGGAAAAGAGATACTCGACTACGAATCCAAGCGAGAAAAGAAACCGAAAGTCTATGTGGACGAAGTTTTGAGTGGGCTAGCATTGAGGTTTGTATTCGCAAGGAGCATATGGGTGAGGTTGTTGACATGAGATATAGGAGGCCTATGATGACTGTAAAGAGGACGGGATCACCAAAACGAGAGGTTCGATCGAAACACCTTACACATAATTCACATAATAGAAACAACAGTCTAAATAATAATCAAGACAGCTCGACGTCCACTCGAAAACATGGATCGGAACATCGTCATCACCGTCACCATGGGCACTCATCCCCTGAGTCTGCACTTTCATGTGGACGTTGTATAAAGAGGCAGAGGAGGCGGGAGGAACGGGCGGTAACGGAGCCGGGGATGGTGGACTTGGTGATGAGGCCGGAGAGACCGGAGAAGCCAGAGAGAGAGGCGCACACGACGGAGAGAGATTTACGACGAAAGGTGGAACAGGAAGAACGATTGGAACGGTCCAGGGCGGAAAGAGTACAAGGAATTGGAGCACCTAGGGCTGAAAGGAGGTCAAGATCAAAGGCGGTCTCGTCACGGGCAGTTTCTCCGCCACGACGACGGTCTGCTGAAAGGCAGGTCGAAATAATAAGAGCAAGGCAAGTGGAAAGGGTACCGGTAGCACGTCAGATTGAGATGATACCGGCCCGGCAAGCCGCGGAGAGGACACCACGACATGTAGAAATAATTTCAGCAAGGCAGACAGAACGAGCACTGGCGAGACAAACAGAACATGTGGGAAAACTACCGCGGTCGGTAGAGAAGTCACGAGCAAGACCAGCAGAAAGAGTGTCAGCACGACACGCGGAACAATCACTAGTAGTGCGAGGGGAGAGTTCGAGGGTACCAACTGTTCAAGCAGGGAGAGCACCACCACCAAAAGAGGCACAGAGACCAATTCTGGGTTTCATGCTCGAAGACAAGCCCGAAAAACTGTAAGGCACATTTTCAGCGAACCCTACTCGGCTCGGCCACTAAACATCATGTAGGATCGAGTGTGTTACATGTTTAGACGATGAAATCCCAGCCAAAGAAGCGGCGAAGGTAACCAGTCACATTATACAAATGCTGTTTCAAATGATTGCTTATTGGAACCTATCTGTAGTTGGCATGTGGACATTGGTTTTGCAACGAGTGCTTAAAGCGGCTTTTTACTCTCTCATTAACGGATCCGGCACATATGCCGCCGAAATGCTGCCAATCAGATCATATTCCCCTGAAACATGTCGACAAACTTCTTTCATACCAGAACAAAAAATTGTGGAACAAAAAATACCTGGAATATACGACAGCGAACCGGATATATTGCCCAACGACAGACTGTGGTGAATGGATTCAACCGAAGGATATCCAAGGCGGCATTGGGCAGTGTCAGAAGTGCAAGAACAAGGTCTGCTCAACATGCAACGGAAGGGCACATGGCGATGGAGCGTGCCCACAGGATCCCGATATGATCAAGTTTTTTGAAACTGCCCAAAAGCACAAGTACCAGAAGTGTTACAGTTGTAGAGCCATGGTGGAACTGGAGCGAGGTTGCAATCATATGTGCGTTCTACGATTTCAGCCCATCTGGTATTGCTTCACCGACTAACATTGTTTAGGACATGTCATTGCACAGCGCAATTCTGCTACGTATGCGGATCCAAATGGAAGACTTGTGATTGTCCCTGGTTCAATTACGAACCTGGTGAGGCTGAACGAGAGTATGTCGTGCCGGACTGGAACGCTCGAGAGCCTGTCCCACCGCAGGTTGCTGACCGCCCGCAACGGGGCAACCGCAGGGATCAGCTTCGTCAAGACGAAGAGGTTGCTCGCAGGCTTGCAAGAGAACCGGGCCCCGGCGGCGAAGATCTCGCTCGCGAGTATTATGAGCTCCCTCCAGCTTTGCAGATTGACCCTCTTGCTGCATTAGGAACGCTTGGGCTAGGACTTCGAAATGGAATCCGTCGTCTAGCTGCCGATTACGTTGCGGGAGCACCGGAGCCCCGTGCACATCTCGAGCGCCGAAGAGGAGGTGCTGTTGCGGGCCCCGGACTTGGGCTTGGCCTGGCGCGCGTTACCGGCGGTGCTGCGGCTTTCTATGGCGCTGCTGCTCCTCGGCCTGCACCTGCACAAGCTGCCGCCGTCAACGCAGAAGCCAACCATGCTGCACCCGCTCCAGCACCTCGCCGTCAACCGGTGCATGTTCCTGCGCTACAGCGCGCCCCCCCGCGTAGCAACTTTCTGACTGAATCCCAGCAAGCCAACGTCGAGCGCTACCTCGCGGAGTTAGATCTTGACGATGCCGAGCCGGCCGTCGAGGTGCCGTTTAACCAGCAGGCGTCAGCAGATGACGTTGAATCTGTTGCTTCGGCTGTTGGTGCTCCTCAGTTAAGGAGATCAAATACAGAGCGGGCGTCGCGACGGACTGGGCATGGATCTCGGGCAAGTGGCAGCGGTAATGGCAGCAGCGTGGCAAGAAGGGAATCGGATGTTGGGGGGAGGACAGGGTTGAGTTTATCGGGATTTGGATTGAGATCGTCGGGAAGGCCGCAGCTTGTGGGGAACGGATTGGGTAATTTGAGGGTAAGTGGCATATGTGGCGTGATGACAAAAGAGACGTCTAACATGGGGAACAATAGACACGGTGATGAGATGCTGGATTGAGGTTTAGAAGTGGCTATGGGACACGACTTTTTTTGGATATTTTACTGTAGTGCTATTTTCTTTTTTATATCTCTTAGTTATTGGCGGCTGACATTTTCATTCGTGAGGAGTTCTTTTTCTGGGAGCGCACTTCTGATTTTAGTTAATATTGGTGGGATTTGACTTCATGATACCTTTTACGTATTCTATTTGTTGATGAGCTGCGGCATTTTATGGGAGTTCCTTTTTCGAGACGATGTATGTATGTGATGAAGGATAGTGGATACATTATAGACAGGCACAAGAGGATTATGGTTTTCAAGCATATCATTCATTCAATTGTTACAAAATATGGGGATGTCATGCCACCACCGGACCACGCAGCTCCAACAGATTCTAAGAGCAACACAGCCACTGGAGTTTTTGCAAGCTTAGGCATCGAGAAACCCCCAAGAAACCTCGCACACAAGGGCGGCAGTTTCCGGAGAGAATCCCAGGTTCGATTTCAGCACTTCTCGGCACAGCCACAAGCAATTGATGTTGCGGAAGGGCTGCAATTTGACATCCGTGCATTTGTGCGGGCCAAGTATTGTATATGTGTGGAGTGGAACATTGTTTATTGCTTGCTGCTATGGTACAAGAAGAAGCCCGATCGCTGGGTGAATCTATAATCTGTCCGCCTTCCACATCTGTTGTGAGTTAGCAAACTATACTTCCTCTTACCCCTCCCAGTTATGACAGACAAAAAGCTTGTATGTATGCGTGGTTGGTGGTTGGAAAACGAAAACGCATGTAAAGATAACAAGTACAAATCAGAATTTTCAGTGTAATACAGAAATCACTTGCCGTTGCAAAGATGCAATGGCATGCACATGTTGCGTGATCATCATTGTGCACAAGGGATGAATAGGAGGGGATTGGGTTAGCTTACTGGTCAGTTGTCTGGACGTGGTAGCGGTGGTGGTTGTGGTGGTGATGTCAAGTCAGAAGATGGGGGTTTTTTTTCAGTTTTGGAAGGGTGGTCCGCTAAGGGTTGGGGTTCGACTAATCATACGTACAGCGAGTGGCTGCTGACCCCACCAACGTACAATTTGTTTGTGGTGTGTAGCAGGTGCTGGCGCTAAAATAACTTTGTGAGCGATTCAAGTCTTGATGGATCAGCATTTGTTTGGAATCGATTACTCACCAGACATGAGCTCCTTATCAAGGTTTCCGTAACTATACGCATACTTTTCCCCTCAAAGATGATGTCCGAATCTCGCACCGGATCCCGAACAGCGCCGATGGACATCTGCGGAATGGTTCGGCGTCGATGCGGCTGCTGCACGTAGCAAACAAGGCGAGCTACAGACCATTTTGAGCCCGGATAGTTCTGGAGAATATGTCCATTAAGGATTTAAAGCATACCACAGGAGTGCATAGGAATATTCTAGAGAATAAAAGTACTACAACTCCAAAAATCGAACTTGTTACTCTAATGTAAATACGGTGTCCAGATATATTAACCTAATGGACCTAAAAGTTGAGTCGGGTGGCTCGGAGGTCCTTGAGAGGATAATGCTAATTTTGGAGACCCACTACGAATGACTAGCGGTTTTGGCGGTTTCTTTTGTTTTTGGGAGATGAGGACTCGCGACTTTGCTTTTGTTTCTTTACGTTACGGAAGAAGCGGGGAGGAAATGTGTACGGGAAATATGCCATGGCCGCCAGCGGCCGAATGCAATATGATTACAAACAAACAAACAAATGACTAGCGGTTTGAGAGAATGTGAAAATTGGATGTAAAACCACAGGATGGCTAAAACAACCAGCTTTACCGTCAGATCTGTGTAAGGCATACTTAAGTATTTCGTTTTTCTCAGGCCGCCAGAAGTAATAGAGGATGTGTTGCCTGTTCGAGTGAGGAAGTCGGTGAGGCTTGGCAGCATAATCCAAAAGTAGAGAAATACGGATGTGCACCACCAAATACCAATCTAAACGAATACACTTACCAGTCTCCAGCAGTTCCACATACCTATCATGAAAGACTCAATTCAAGCGCAACAAGGAGAAATGCTGCGACGGGTGACATATGATCCTCAAAAGGATAGCAACCGTTATAAGGTCCGTAAGAGATCTAAACAAAAAAGTTAGTTATCCCCTCTTGTCTGTCAATTTGGTTCTGATTGTCTGTCCATAGGCCGATCCCCACCAATTCCGCCCGGGACAGTACGTGCCATCGAGGAAGCATATGCCAAGGAATCATTATCTATAGCCCCTTCCACCAAACCCCAAAAACGAATACCCGGTATATCCATCTCTTTCCATCCTCCCTCGATAGTCTTAGCTCAAAAGAACCTTCAGACACTTCCACGGTCCTCAGAAAGAAGAAGATACCTGCTTCCTCCGAGGACGAAGGAGATTGGCATACGCCCCTGTCGACAGGGGTAGACGAGCGTATTTACAGAACAGTGTCAGATGCGGTTCTCAATGCTGCTGCCACATCCGCCCAGGAAAGATTATCCCGGGCTCTTATTGAAGATAAGGTTGTGAAGGAAGCGAAAGTCCATGCTGCCGCCTCGAAGAAAGTGCTCGGGGTTGTAAATACGAGTGCGGGGCGGAAGGTTGAGAAACAATCCCCAAAAGCCTCCCACATGGGCAGTGCAAGTCACCCTATCGCTGGCGATACGGCGAGAAACGGCAAATGAAAGAGACTAGATACTTTGAGGAAGCAGGCTCCGGCAAAAGGTCCAGCGCCAGGGGCGATGGAGGAGATGGTGAGGGATTCATATGAGGTTTGGTTCCAATGAAGCTATATCTTTTAGTCTAGAGAGAGCGGACAACATCTTCAATGTCCCACTAGCACTGGAGAGGTAATATGATATTAACTGCACGCTGCGTCCCAATTCTTGTCATTTCTCCGGGTCACTGTGTGTCGTGCTCTCCCGATCTCCGCAAACACACTTTTACCGCCATCATCCCATCTAAATCTATCCAAAGACACAAGTAATAAGAGAGACTGAGAGGTCGGGGCTCAAAACGGTGAGAATCTGCACGGTTCTGTCTTTCCGAGGTCAGTGGTGAGCTACAATTAAGACGAGTGACCTGGATACACGAATGTCCATCACTCATGTAGCGCTCCCCAATGAATCTCTTTGATTAGCTCTAGCCATCCGGATAACCAGATATCTATTTATGTGGAGAGAGACGGATCTAGATACCAAATCCTTCAACTCATTGTGCCTTGCTTCGGTCCTCCTTTTAATGTATCTCGTCCTCTGGAGCAAGCAGTATCAAAATGAGCAAAGCAGGGTGAAAAGCCAACTTTAATGGATGCAGAGCGAGCCGGAGTTGAGATATCGAGATATCGAAGCGCTCGTGCATAGTGCTTGCAAACCCTTGCCCAAGTCACGCTAAAAAAACTTTAAAGCTTCCACTCCAACTAACCACCTCCGCTGCCCGCCTTTCTACCGATACCCCACCTCTACTCCACCATGCTCAAATGCCACACCTGTTTGCGGCACCACTCCTCAAATCTTGTCGCAATCCATCCTCCAGCGATCCGCGCGTTTACCGCCTCCGCCGTCGTCACAATTGGCCGTGCCAGACCGCCAGGAAGAACTCCTCTCCAAGCCTCTAGAGGCAATGGACGGCGTCCTAGTTCTGATAATTTCACGCGGATATCGATACCACGAGGGTTGGAAGGGGGCCGTGTGATAGAGACTCGGGATCCCATAAAGTTGGTGGCACAAGTTGAGCGATATCTTTCTGTCAACGATGTAGCAAAAGCGCACAGGCTGGTGGAGAATGCTTCACGAAAGGTCAACACTGTAGTTGCTTGGAATACGCTGATGCGGCATGCGATGGAGACAAATCATGTTCCGCGGGCTTTACGGTTTTACAACGATGTATATACACTCTGAACACTAGTTTTGGGAGTTTGCTAACAGAGGTAGATGAAAAAACGCGGCATAAAGCCGGATAGCTACACGTATATTCACCTCCTCAGTGGCTTCGCCTCGCAACCAGAATCAAAGCCTATCTACGTGACAGAAGCTTTCAAGATCTACGAACACCTCCGGGCCAAAAACGATAGCGTCGAGCTCTCAAGAAGGCACACCAATGCCCTCTTGTCTGTCTGTATGAAAGCAAATGATATGGACAGGGCGTGGCAAATCCTTTCAACACTCCCCAGTCATGGTCCAAACACTCCAGACGCTACTACCTACACAGTTTTCCTGCGTGGACTTCGTGGACAAGGCGAGGAATCCATAGCAGATGGGAAACGGGCCTGGGCCGGTGCCTTGGGCCGTTTTAATAGGAGAGATTTACTCATCGATGAATACCTAGGGAACGCTTACCTCGACTTACTTTTGCACAGCCCATCACCTACGTCATGGCGGGAATTGTTTGTAGTGGCACACCAGTTATTTGATCTTCCACTCCCTCGCAACGCCCCGGAATATCGACCAGACCACAGCTTCCGCAACCGCTGGCTTGAGCCCGATGACTTTACTCTTGGCATTCTCCTCAAGGCCGCCGAGAAGCTGGAGGATATTGAGCTTGCAAAGCAGAGCTGGGACACAGTTACAAGCAAGGTTGTACCCTCGCAGGTTGCATTGCAGCGTTTCCTACGCTGCACATCCATCTGCCACGCCGGTACCACTGCCCTGGAGGTTCTCTCAAGCCCTGTCTCTCACATGAAGCTTACTGAATGGAACTATGTCATGGGCCTAAGAGCATGTGTGGACTCGGGTGGCGCATACGAGTCGTTTGAAAATGCGCAAAACATCCTTGGCTTGGCTGAGAAAGACGGCAATGCAGGACTAATGGTAGCGCGCACCTTCCTTCTCGTAGCCCTCACTACCACTGATGCTCGTATCATCAAACGCGCTTTGTGTCAGATTGAGAAGTTCCTCCGTCCTGCATCACTCGAAAAATGGCGAAACACAACAAAGGAACTGCCTCGGGACCGTAGTGAGACGGCACAGAAATTTATAGCTACCCTCAAGAAGGCTGTGTTTTGGGACAAGATCCGTTGGGGAAGATACGAAGAATCGCGGTGGATGGATAAGTTTCGGGAGGTGAAGAAGACTCTACGAGGTTGGGGAGAGATAGTAGAAGATGATCGAGCGGAGGAGCGGAAGATATTGCCAGAAGAACCTGTGGTTCTTCCTAAGCCCGAGATGCCGGTGATGGGGACGGAGGAGAGGTTGCAAAAGGTCATGGCTGATTTGCGGAAGTTTTCACCTAAGCAGAGAAGGAGATTTGTGGAGAGCTTGTGAGGTAATGTAATGTTACTGTATATGTATGTATTCTAGGCTGGCGCTGTTTTTCGGGTTATAAGTCTTGCATTAGAACTGGGTGGGCTTATGATGTATATATATATACTTCTGTATGATAGATGATTCAGGCGAATGGAAATAAAAGGATATCCGATGTCGACCTTATGCAGTATAAAACCAGATAGAAAAAAGCACAGTTAAAAGGTCTGTATTCAGTGTGTATTGACGCACTGCCAGAGCCAAATTTGGCTTGAATTCGGTGTATGCTTTGTAGCGATCTTGTGGAGGAACGGTCTCGGAACGTACCCACGGCGTGTATTTTGGGTACTTCGGTTCTAGCAGTGTGTTTTCAACCCTTAATTTTTCACCACGGGAGTTTAGAGAGACCTCTAAGTACGACACCCAAACAGCCCTGCCCCAACCCAGTTGCTGTCGTCGCAAAACAACACATCTCCTCAGGTCTAGTTCATGGACACCATGTTCAGACATCCTCTTTATAGTCCTCTCCGCAGCTCTCTTCGCGGTCCTCTTCGTGGTCCTCTTACCACCTCACGTGTGTCCGCTCCTGTGCAACCGGGCCCTCAGATCCCATATCGTATCTATCAGCAGCTCCAGGCCGACTGGCGCAAGGACATTCACCGGCTCAACAACATGTGGCGCAACGATACTAACGACAAAACTTCCCAGATTGAACAGCTCAAGGTATGATATTTGCCCCGCGTTCCCTCACTTGGACTTGAGCAGGCTTTTGGCACGTCGTTGGCAGAGTGAGAGAGTGAGGCACTGAGATTGCTGGAAAAACAACAACGGCTAGAGAATAATTTTAATGTGCGCGGTGCTTTGGGTACGTTATCAGGATCCTGTTTGCTGACAATTTATCACTGACAACTTGGAATTTAGAACGAATCACCTACAAGGCCTTCATAGACGAAAGAATTCCGAACCAGGGAGGAGTGCAGAGGAAACCCGATTCTCCGGCACAGCTGCCTAGATTTTCTACAATCGTCCAGAAGGAAGCAACGTTTCCACCAGTCCAGACCGATCCGGTCTCAGGTAGGGTCCAGTATGGTCCAGTCCAATGAGAGCTTGGACTGGACTGGACCACGAACTGCCGGTCTTGCACTGGACTAGTCCAGTATAGACCAGTCCAAAAGTCGGGTGAGATTTCAAGAAGTAACTGCCTGATCCGGTAGTACCGAGTGATAGCTGAGTGACTACTGAGTGATTACCCAGTACCATCGCTGTCCGAACCTGGTTCTTCGCAATGTTGGCTCTCACTTTATTTTGCCACGGGCCAAGAGCGTCATCTATCCCAGTTTTGCCCCAGCTATTTGAGTATAACCCTCGGATCTACGAGATTCTTAGTCTACTCAATACTTCGTCAATTTGTCAGTCCAGTCTGAGTGACAGTTGGTCCGAGCCCAGTCTACAAAATACCCGCACTGGACTTGTATAAACTGGACCGATCGGGTCTGGACTGGTCTACCCCGAACCGGTGGAAACATTGGAAGGAAGTCGTTGACCGCAAGCTGGGGTTGCCGGAAGTTATGGCTTGTGCCCAGTGTTTGTACTACGAGGTGTCAAAGTATGCTCATGGTAACCAATGTGTCACTACAATCAAGAGTAGCGATTATTTGTTGGGCGAGCAAGCTGCGCTTGTTGCTTATTTCAAGCTTCAAGATACTTGGTCAGATGCGTTGGTTTGGAAGGAAGAGTAGTGGAGGAGGGCTGGCTGGGAGAAACTAGCTAAAGAGAATCAGGAGAGTGAGATGGATGATAATGGGAGAAAGTTCCATGGGGGGTTGCAGACAATGATTCCACCAGTCCGGACGATCCCGGTCTGAACTGGACCATAACACGATTTTTGCAATACTGGTCTGGTCTGAGATAGAGCTCAGTCCGGGATCGGACCGGTCCAGACTGGCCCACCTCCGGACTACTGGAATCATTGGTTGCAGATGATGGGCTAGTGTATGATACACGAGACTAGAGTAGGGAACCAAAAACATGGTATACTCCCAGTCTGACACCCACCGAAATGGTAGCAAGTACCAGTATAGGTCTCCATAGCGGAAATATTATTATAGATCCAGGAACGGCCTTAAGCGGCCGATTATGAGGCTATACCGTGCATTCAAAACAGTTTCTCCAAGTTGCAGCTCATAAAGGAGTTTATGTCATTATTAACATTGAAGCAATTCCATTTCCAATGCCTTCTCTCTAATTCTCATTACAGCTACGAGCCCAATGTTGATGCCACAAACCAGGGATTTGAAACACCAAAAACGGTGGCTGGGGGTCCACATTCAAACCAGCAAACCTTCGTAAACCCCTAGTCTACTTCAAATTATTGGATGGCAAGATTAGCAATTGATCCTTTGATCAACTGCAACGGCAATGCCCACTGTTCCAACATTACATTACTCTATATACCTGTTTTTCCAAGTTGTGCTCCATAACGATTATATGCAGTTATTGACACGAATTCTGTTTCCGTCACCGTTTCAGTTTTGGTGTTTACCAAATACTGCAGCAGGGAATAATCCCACGGGATGGGATCTGGGACCAAATTTGATGGCTGTATTACAACAAGCCCCTTCACATGAGCTATCTATTTAGTGCATGGTACTGTCATTCTGACATTGGTTAGTTTCCACCATACATAGATGTAGTAAGCGCATAAGATCTACATACTACAATATGCAACCTTATCTAGTTAAGGGCTCTATCAGGGCTAATAGCGGCTAGGTTAGTCTACTCCTTAAATCGGCGACGGATTTTTTGTTGTCTATCTAATGATTGTAGTAGTAGGAGTAGTTAAATTGCTGTTGGTTGTTATCAGCACCAGCGTGGCTGTTGTCATTTCCAGTTATCCCAGAAACGCCGTGGCAGCAATAACATCGTCATCTGCAGCATTGCGTCTCGATTCCGGTGCTTTTGCAGTGGCAACTTGGGAGTAATTGAGCAGATCATTGTGGGTGCCTTTTTATGTTTCAGCATCACCTTGTACTACCGGAATAGTGAGTCTGTAAGGGGACTGCAGGTGGCGAATCGGTGCTTATTAGAGACAATGAATAAAAAAGGGTTCCGTAACAATCCCTTACGAGAGATGAAGATCAAATTGATAAGGAGTCAGGTGAGGTTAGGGTTCAAAGGCCGGGTAACAATAACTAGCTGGATAACGCTGTCATGCCGTAGACCCCACGACACCCCAAATGCAACATCTCACACCGAACCAAACTCATACCGAACCAAACTCACACCGAACTCACACAGTATTAAACTCATAAAGCACTACGTCGTCAACTATCCGCCCACCACCATCGCTGACGAGATGGCTGGCATTACTCAACGTCCTAGCATCGCCAAGAGCAAGACGATGCCTTCCATTATGGCAAAAACCACTCTTCTTCCCAATAACCATACAGCAAGCACCATATTGAGGATTTCCAAGTTAAACTACGGGGATTCTGTCGTTCTTGGTGCGACTCCGCCGGGTCAAAAGCCGGGCGAGAGGAATAGTTTCTTCGACACTGAAACCATCGAACAAGAGCCTCTACTTGTGTGATCTTTTGCTCCAACAGCTATCCACGCTTAGTTAGCGTGGAACTACGGGCAAGGTATTCGCTTGGGCGCTTCCTCCTTGGGGTGTGCCTGAAAAGGTACAGGAGCGCATCTGGGGAAACTTGAAGCATCTTATCTGAGATACTTTGGTTGAATTTGGTTTGCTGATGGATGACCACTTCCATTCCGGCTCGGAGGGTGGCTAGACCGTTGATAATCTTAGCGAGGGAATGGAGAGTGGAGACGAAAGTGGAGACAAGAGTTGAGAACGGGTCCGTCTGAAGGTAGTTGTGTTAATGAGCTTTCCACGTAGCGTCTGAGTTTCTATACCCATATTCGAGGTACCTAGATTGGTAATACTATTTAAGGTCCCCAAAATGAAAACATTAACTAATATTCAGGGACAGTGTTGAGTGGCCGATTACGTACAGGTCGCCAAAACAGAAACATTAGCAAATAGTCAGAAACGATCTGTAGTTTTAGGTAAAACACAATCTGAATAATGGCAAAAATGGTAAAGCTGGAGGTACACTGACTTGCACCCCAGTTTCCCCCCAAATTGACGCCCTGAGCTCACAGCAAAATTAATACCAGAACAGGAGCGTTCGATCCTTTACTCCCAGATGCAGGTATTTCTCTTTCTTACCAAATGACATTTTCTAGCATACCAAACGTTAATATCAATATCCGATATCAATAACACTCTCATGAGAAAGTCATATTCTAACTCCCCTATCCTTCTGTTGAATCGAACCGCAATCCTTGTCTCCGGACTCCTGACAACGTTCTAGCATCTTGACCCACCCCTTCATCGGTTGTTTATTCCCGTCAAGAGCTTTCATCATGTGGTATATGGTTTGCAGTCTTGGACTTTTACTCCAAGGTTCTGTACGTTTTCGTGGACTTGCTTGAGTTCTTTCTTGACATTCTCTATCTTTTCTTGATCTCTGCCTTGATCTCTGCCTTGATCTCATTGATATATTCATTTATCTGTTAGATACTGTGGCGAGCGTGATGGTTCGGACAAGATATTTGTTGTGACAGATTTTTCAACACCGAATGTTCAATAGTGGGTGGATTTCTCAATAAAATCTCTTCGGACGGGGCTTTTACGTCCGAAGGCGTCGTGTTCGGTACAGTAGTGTCAAATGACCTTTGAGTGATTCCAAATGAGCGAGCAATTAACGAATAGTTCGAACTTCCCCATCTTCATTCACCCTCACCCGTTCATCTTCACCAATTCACCCTCACCCCTTCACCCCACCTTACTCTACTAACTGCCTATGATGTATGAAAGCCTTAACACGTCGCACCACTGCAAAACGCCAGATAGGACGCCTTGGAAACTTTCCGAGTGCTCACTTTCCCAGCACTAACGTCCAGAATTCCACGCTCACTGTAGAGCAAGTATCCCCTTGATGCTGGTTCCTTCCACGCCCAAACATCAAAAAACAAATAAATAAAACATCCCCCGAAGAAGCGTAATGACCCTCACGTTCGCAACCTAAGCAGAAATTATACTCCTCAAAGGGAAAGAATTGTCCAGAGGGTTCTCTTGCGCCACCTTCTACGGCAAAGGAGGGGCGCCTTCTATCTCCAGACTCGCTGCAACTAGTAAGAAGCAATGATGAGTTGTAATCTTCCAGGAATTCCGTTAACACCCATTGTAGAGAAGACTAAATGGCCGCCAAAATCCACAGTTCCCCCGGCGAGGAGGGTTCTGTGGTTCCTGGTATATGTTCTGAAAGAACACTGAAAGGTGGGAAAACAGAGAGAGAGAGAGAGTAATAGAAGCATCGTTTCGTCATGGCAAGATAAATCTTTCCGTTTGAGATGAAACATAAACATAATAAAATATCCTTGGGAATACAAACCACAAGATATTGGCGCCCTAACTCCGCTAACCGGCCAACCACATCCAACCAATCTTTAGCAAAAGCACGCTCGCAAAGACGTATTAATCCATAAAATTTTGAAACAACGCTGAAACACTCTCTCCTGTCGAAAGGTCAGCATCGTACTCACTCGGAGGTAGTTTCCAAGAGAGCCAACCATTATGGTTCCTCCTGATAGCTTCGCCCAAAAGCATGCTCAAATCAATAACAGTCAATTTTCCTCTGGTACCCGCTCCGCTTGGTGCAAGTCCATCTGTCTTCCCTCCAGGCAACTTAGCAGCGTCGATTGGGAAACTGTTCGTAACTACGACCTGGTCGATGTACTCGCACGCATCCATTTCCTTCAAACAATCCCCACCAAAAACACCATGAGTAGCCAAGCAGACAACCTTCTTGGCATCCGCTCGCTTCTTGCAATGCTCTGCCGCAGCAATCCAGGTGGCAGATCGATCGATCATGTCATCGAGAAGCAAAACAGTCTTGCCTTTAACATCTCCAACAAGAGTTATCATCCGTTCAGTACCGGAGACAGCATCTGCTTCTTCCTCATCATCGGAACTGTGGGCGTCGATAGTACCACCCAAGGCATCGTCGGTAGCGCGAAGAGAGTGTAGAGAGTGGATTGAAGCCAACATAGGATCCATATCGGCAACAGCCGATTGCGAAGGTGAAGGAGAGGGATAGTCATCGTCGACAATGTGACCCTGCACCAGACGGCCATAAGTCACGGTTTGGGCTTGATCATCGGTGTATTCATCATCAAAATCGTCTTGCGGATGTGGAGGTAGAATCACGCTATTGGCCATTGAGTCTGCGGGACGCAAGGGAGGGGATGGCTCCGAGATCCCCAGCCCGCCCACACCGTTGGTAATACCGTTGAGATAAGTACCGTTGATAGTGCCGTTGGTATAAGTGCCGTTAGTAGAACCGTTGATGTAAGAACCATTGGTGGAGCCGACGGTAACCGATTCGTCAACTTCTGCGCCATTTTCACTCTCTGCGGGTGAATGACGATTCGACTGCATTCGAGAGCTCATCCAGCCATCGCGCTGGACGCGACGACGGTCCGTGGTGATGAGCGCAAAGTTCAGCTTGAGCACATCGGCGAGTTGTGTGACCCTTTTCGTACCGCCGGGATTCTTAGAGACAACCACACAGTTACGCCAGTCCGGGATATTATAACGGATCCAGCGCGCAAGAAGAGGCTCGGCGTATAAATTATCAACTGGATTCCTGAAGAAACCTTGCATCTGCGATGCATGAAGGTCCACAGTGATAACATGATCAACGCCGGCTATATGCAGGAGGTTTGCAACCACTACAACGATAGGCAGTTAGCGTAAATTCACATGCATCACTTAGTAATAAGCGTACTCCTTGCGGTTATGGCGCCTCTATGAGACTTCTTCTTGGACTGCTTTGAGTATGGGAAATACGGCATGACAGCTTGTTGAAGGTCAGCATTTGTTTGTTGTTCCACAACCTGCAAAAGTAGGTTGCAGAGGTCGCGTACCGGTGATCTTGTTTGCAGACCCGCCCTTGCAGGCCGAAATCAAGATCAGCAGTTCAATAATACTGTCATTCACACTGTGAAACTGTCAGAAACCCAAAGCGTTCAGATGGAGGGAGGCGGAGGGTCTCAAATGACCCACTTTTGGCTCCCACTCTGAACAATGAAGACATCCTGATCGCGTACGGAGCAACCAACTTCCACACTAGTTTCACCGTTTGCAAACTTTCTCAGGCGACACTTGGCAGTAGATGTTCCAAGACGCTCGCAGATTGAGTCAGAGAGACCAGGGTGGGATGATCCCGAAAAGATTCTGGCACAGCGCATGGCTCAAGATGTCGACAGTTGGTACGGGAGCGAGGGGGAAGTGAGGAACAATACGATGGTCGTGGCGGTCGTGGTGGCGCGGGTGATTTCAACACCGATGAGCAGCAGATGAGATATTTTTGAAGCCGAAGCTAAGATGTGGATGACTCGACGCGGGAGAGAGACGAAAGATGTAGTCAATCAGACTAGTTGAAATTGCGACGAGACCATATAAGTGAGGTGGAGTGAGAAAGAACTTCTGGGCCTTGTAGTGAGCGAATGGAAGAAACGGCGAGAAGAATCAAGAATTGAGAGAAAAATAGAGAAAGGGTTAGGGCTGATCCGGGATCGAGATCGGTTAATTATTGGATCACGCTAGAACGAATCGGAACAGTTAGAGCTGACCTACGTCCGATTTCAGATGTTGTCGATTCTGAGTAGAGTAGTTTGTCCTACTCGAGTATATTAATACTCCCACTCCGTATGATGCAGGATTCTTGACTGGCTTCGAGTAAGGAATATTCTCAAGTCTACTGCCGCGCCCGAGCAGCAGTACGAGACTATTCTCGAGTACCAACTAAAACCACCTGAGTTTGTTGAGCCACTAGGGCTATCTCGATTATTGAAAAGTATAAGTTCCTGCTTGATGAAGGGAGACGCCAAAAACAGTAGTACCGCGCAAATAAGAATATTGATAATATACAGGAGTGAAAAGAAATGCGCCCGCTATCAGAAACCCACCCAGAACCCTTAACAGTACAACATCAAACTAAGACGAAGACGTGACAGCTTGGTACGCCGCGTATTCGTCCCTTGTGGGACGGTTACGCACGTTGTCCAAAGGAACTTGACCGTCGTTGCGCACCAACTTGAAACGATAATAGTCCCTCTTTCCTCTCTCGCGCACGACTTCTCTGCTCTTCACTGTGTACAAACCGTCGTATCGGAAACCAACGGCTGGGTACAGACGATTCTTGTCGGAAGGACCCTTTCGAATGACTCGGACAGGTGTCTGGCGCGTCATCGACATGATTAACGCCTTGGTGGCGTTCGTCAACTGCGCAGCGGTGTCTCCAGATGATGGTGCGTCGCCATGGGTTCCAGAATAGAACAACTCAAGACCAGAATCTCGATCGTTATATTCAGACTGACCAGAAACAACAATCGAGAACTATTCAAGAATGTTAGTCAAACTGTTGTGGCAACGAATGCAATGAGTAAGGGTCTGACCGCTCCATCCGCCATTCTTCCAGCAATGCCACCTTGGCGGGAACCATGGGCACCATCCCTCAAAGCACAAAGCTGGAACGGCCACCAACTGCAACAACATTAACTTCCTGGCATCATGACGATGGACAGAACAAACATACTCTCCAACACTCAAACCATTATGTCCAAAAATATCGGAATCTCGCTTTCTGAATTCTGGATCTAATTTCATAGTAAGGTTGCCCTTCGCGTTTCGATACCGGATTACACCTCGCATAATGTGACGAACAAGTCCTTGACCATATGATGGGCGAGTTTGATGATGTTCATCCTCACTTTCGCTGTCATCATCAATCGATATCAGATCGTTGTCTTCAGTACTGATAGCACCAGGTCTAAAGTCTCCAGAAGCCCACCGATCGGTCAACTTTTTTGCTAGTTCTGCAACACTATCACCATAATGAGCGGTTCTAGTGAGCACCTTGACTGCTCTTCCAATCCCGGTGGAATTGAGGTATTCCGTTGAATCATCAGGCCAAGAATAGAAAGCCAGTTCGCGCAATGTTTTGGTCAACACTTTGAAGTCATTATCCTTCAAGGATGCCAGACCATGCTTCTCGACCGCATTTTTGCGCCTCTGGATGACGGTTCTAAACCAGAGAAGTTGAAACTTGAGCGGATCTGCCTTTTGAATCTCCAAAAGCCCTGTTTTATCTGTTGGGACTCGATTTTTCGGTGCCACCGAAGTTCCTCGAGACTCTCCACCGCTAATTGTGGGATCGGAAGGCGAATAGGCAGGTTCGATCGTTGAGACTTCCTTCTGTTTCCCATTGTTAAAGGACGTCCTGAGGATCTCGGTGCGTGGTGCGATAAGAGTGCTTGTGGACGTCACATCGGATCTGACGGTAACCATCTCTTCCGCAATATCTATTGAAAACACAAAGAGGTTAGCGGGATCTAGATCTATGAGGATAAGATACCAAGGACTGAAGACATACCCTTATCAACACTACGAGGAGAAATGACGACTGCGAAACTCCATGCATCGGGAATATGAATGTCGTCTGACTGCATTGACACCTCCTTATTAAAATCCGACTGCTTCTCCATGTTTGCTTCTTCCTTGACGTGGAGCTCGCTGATAGTTGTAGATGAAAAGCGGTTCTGAGGCAACTTGGTAGCGGTAGGCGAGGGATTCTTCTCGACTTTAACATTTCCAGCAACGGTTTGCCTCTTGTTGACACCCGACTCGGACTCGCTATCGGACGAAAGGTAATGTTTAAGAAAAGGAGGCATGACCTTGGAGAAAGTGGATGGTATCGTTGTTGTCGCCAATCGCGAAATTCGACTTTGAACTTGATGTATGGAGGAAGAGTGTGAAGGTGGCGACGGCTGTGGGTATTTGAAGGGAGCAAATGCCCTGAAGTCAAGCCGCAGAGTCCTGAATCAAGTCACGGAGGTGCGGCTGTGCGGGGTGGAGTGCTCAAAGGAGTCGGGTTCCTGACGCTTCGCGATGTGGCCGCCCACTTGAATTGCTACGAGTCCACTCCCACTCTTTCTTTCCTTTCTTCCTTCCTTTAGCCTCCTATATTCTCTTCAGCCCATTAGAATGGAAGCGATGGAGAAGGAAGCATGTTGGACTGGCGATACATGCATACCTTTGAAGATGCGGTTAGCAGACGCTTTGCCCGTGAATCCTCAGAGTTTGTCAGTGGTGATGTAGAGGTGGCGGTTTGAGACCGCGACTGTACGACTCCACTAAACCTGCCAAGGAAAATCTACAACTCATCGTTCGTGTCACATATCACATAAACCCGGCAACAGGGAAAAGACGGTATTGAGTTTGAAAAATCTGGGGAAGGGAAACGAGAAATGGTCACAAGGGAGCATAAAGTGCTTTGTCCACAGCAATTATCATCACCTATATGGAACTCTACCAGAATCTTCACCAAGACGAATACTCGGTTTATTTTGGGCCTACAGAATTTCCCAAGATCGAACGCATCCTTCCACGAAAGACGTAAGACTTCATTAAGTGCCCTAATTTCAGCGCATGTTGGAAGCTCTAATTGTATAATAAACTAGCTATGGTTAGCGTAAAACTAACGCGATCATGACTGGATTGGCTATACGAAGGTCCAACATTCGGAAAGACGACCATATACAGCGTAGATGGTGATAGTAACGGTAAAAAGACAAAATCGTTCGAGAAGATGGGGTAATAAGTCACCTCGAGATGTCTCCTGAAACACAAAAAGACGAGTCGACGTCATTCATACTAAAGTATAGATTCAGGTTCAAGGCCAAAAGAACGGTGACTGTTCGAATAGCGTCAGTGGATCACAGCAACAGCTCACCTAGATCCACAGTGACTGCCTAACTAAAGATTCTTTGCCAGGAACTCTGTCGAAAATTGGGGAGGTTGTATAGTATCGAACTTTTTGTCTGATGGCCTTGTAAGACCGCACGCAAGACGTCTCCTTGCCATCACTCAGCGTAGATGCCTGGGGGTGGGTGTATCCGCCATGATTTTGGTCATGGAATTCGTCGACAATAATAAGTATGGATGATATCGATACCAGACGAAGGGTGCATAAACCATAGACATCTCACCTCTATTAAATAGAAAATTCACCAGCACATCACATATAGTCTCTCCGTGCCCACGTGCCCGCAAACGTACCTAGTGAGGGAAACATTATAGCCGAGGGGCATATACAGCGTGAGAGTAGTAGATCACACCATTAACTAGTTAAATCAGTGAAAGTTCTCGAACGTGAGTTTTAGATATAGTTGGGGGGCCACAATCTCTATTTAACCCGCAGAGCGATTAGACAACGTTAAAATCGATGCATGCTGCTCAAACTTACAACCTATCTGCTCCGGGGAAGAGAGGACGCACTACAAGAAGCACTAGTCGCGGCGTAAACGGACACAAACTTCTATTCGCGCCATTAAACCAGTCCCCTTACTGAACTAGATACGTCCTAATGCGCAGTTGTCAGATCTCTGCATCCGCTGTTCATGTACCGAGAACGGAGGAAACCGCAGAACCCCAGATGAGGGAATAAATGTAATCCAATAACTTGTAGCATGTTGGGCAACACAGAATTGCTTTGAATGAGGCAGTGGGAAATTTTTGATAAACAATACCCTGTGATAAGACGAAGGTATATTATATTACACATCATAAGATATCACCAAATCACTACTTTTCCCAAGCGGACATAACGCAGCAAATCTAGGATTCGATTTCGACAAGCAAGACTGGCACCTACTGCTATGGGTTTTCTGGGAATTAAACTAAACGATAGAACCTGAATTTGCTCCATTCATATATGCAAGCCTTTCAGAGACTTGATCATACGGGTTAGGGTTCTGGTACTAGCACTTGTGGTTTATAGCGGTTTGAACGGCACAGTAGAATTTGAAGTAGGTACTTTGACATCGGAGAGTGCAAGGTTGCCGCTAAGTTGAAGAGAAACGAATAAATATTATACCCTTTGGTACGTATGATAAGAAATATAGGGATGTAAATATCCGTGGGAGAATGCGGTATGTAGATATACTTAGTATGTGCGTCGAAAAACACCACCTTCACCGCAAGAGATAATACGGGAAGAATACTACTAGGTGAATCAACCGTTCATGAAGATGCGAGAGGGAACTACCTAGAAAAGATAAACAAGCCCAGCAAAAATAAACAAGCAGAAACTTATACGCCTTCGCTGACCAATGATCCCAAACAAACCAACGCAATGACTCCGTAACCCCCCAGCCGTGATCGATATTCCAGAAGATCCTGTAGCTCTCGATAAGGGCAATGATTCCACTATCCACACTTCACATATCAATCATGTGCTGCTCCTCTTCTAGTAGAATCCCGCCGAACAACCGTCTGACGCCTTGCTCTCATCCTGGCCGAAGCGCTTGCCGCTGCCACCGCGGCGCTCCTGGTTGTTGTTCTCTTCAGAAACTCAATCGAATACTCTTCCCCATCTCCATCATCCACCTCCACCTCCATCGGGTCAACCTCAATTTTGCCATCCCCGCCATCTTCCATAAAGCTAGCAGAAACCCTCTTTTCCCTTTTTTCCTTCCATTTATCCTCCTCCGCCTTTTCATCTGTAGGGCCTTTGAGCGTTTCTGTGCCCACTCTTCCCTCATCCTCGGCCTTTTCAAGCTCAGCGGCGATATCAAACTCCACTCCGTCCCTCTCCGCAGCTTCCTTGGCTTCCCGTATCTGGCGTAGCACTCTCTGTATATAATCCACGCAGGGCTGGCAGACAGTGAAAACGCAGGTTTCGACGATGCATCTCCAAGGAGCCTTTGGGCGGTCTTTATCGAGCAGACCTACGTACCACTGCCTCGCAGAACTGGTGCGGGGAACCGGCGGATTATAGTTGGTGAACGGAGTGTGACATCGGTGGCAGATAAAGGAGCGGATTTGAGGCGAGTGCAAAAAAAAGTGGCCGCCGCTAGTTTTACATTCATGCATTGGTAGTCTCAATTCTGCCGTAGCAGGAATTGATGGTGAGAGGAGTATGCTCTGAATGACGAAGGACCTCTCGACGGTGGCCGGCTCAACGGAATCGCAACGTGTTTCAGTTGAAGTACAAGGGTTCAATGGTGATCCTTGTATTCGATCGGTGGGGTGGGAAGGGCTTAAAATGCGGGAACGCCAACGGCCTGTGAAAACCAGATCCGAAACGAAGACAAAGAGAAACGGCAGTGGAGGAAGTGAAGGGTAAATTGAACCCGTCGATAGGTGAATGATGATGGATGATGGGTAGATACTGGATGATGGAGGGATGGATGGAATGGGAAAGAAGGAAGGGGGGCTACGGTCGGAAGCAGGCAGAAAGATAGACGAAGGAGTAGGTAGCCGTCAATGCTCACAGCTGGTTGGTGTAGCTGATAGACACTCAACTACCAGCAAGTATTGTGATTTGTGAGGGGAAGGCGCTTGAAGAACGCCTTACTGTACTTATTGCAAGTCGGCGCTCGCAAACCATCTAGCCGCTTTTTCGCCTATTCGGCAAGCGGCTGGAATTAAACTTCTCCAAACGTGGGGGGTTGGATACTTGGATATAGGCAAAACCTCCGCATTAGCCCCAACTGAAGAGGGCCCTGAACTTATGGCTTTGCGGAGGCTTGCAAATACCTCAGCTTGCGGGGCAATAACGTATGGGTGTGATAAAGTCGACTGTCCTATGTTTCTCTATCAACACACGGTAGGCTGCCTCCGCGAGCTGTAAACGGCAGCACCAAGGATCCCTGCAGAAGGAAACGTTCGACGTTGTGATGAAGCTAAACTTGCAACCACCAAATCAAGCAGTAGCTGGGTGTACGAACAATAGCGCAAGAAGTCCTAGCACGATAAACTTACCTCGTGATGGGCTGTATGTGTTGTGCTGTAATTCCATTGTTTCCATGTCTTTACTACGATGCAGAATATCTATCTGCTCTGGCGATCGCTGGTCATATCTATGAGGGTTACGTGGCGGTGGTCACGATAGAGGGGTTCCCCGCACTGGTTCCCAGATTTTCTCCTCGTTCTCAAGAAAACGAAGAACCTGGTGCTTTCGGGCCGCATGTGCACTGGCCTCAGGGTGAAAGCTCGATACTGAGGCTCTTATAGCTTAATCGGGCCACCGCACGTTGTTGGGAGTTGTCATGTATTCAGCGGGGATTGTTCAGGTACCTGATGTGGTTGCCGACAAGTGTTTAAAAATTGTAAACGCCTCTCCACCTCCACGTTGCTGCAGACTACTCTCAAATACCAGGTTATCCGACAACTCAGAACTTTGTAGATATCCTTTCCTTTCCTCTTTCACTCTAATTGAGACTTTGTTTTACGATCTCCCTGCGTCTCGGCGTGTAATAGTGGGTCTGGAGTGTTTCACTTTGCCTCTACGACCGTGTACAACATCAACTTTGACACCTTCATTAAAACCAAACGCGAGTCCGATCTACGCGTACGCAGAACTCTTCAGGGGTATCTGAAATATTAACAAATCCTCCGGAAGCATGTACGCAGATTACGCAAGTAATATCGTCGACGTTCTCAACAGCGCCATCGAACGCTCTAGTTTCTACAAGTTGCAATGCCATTGGATCAAATCTGCAAGATATTTATTGTTGAGGGGGTGCAAATTTCACAAACTTGGTAGAAAGTAGGTGTTTAGGTACTCCTATCCGGGTTGTTGGCAGCTTCTAGTTTCCAACATCGGAAAGTGGAGCAGCATATTATTTGGTTGAGCTCGATTCATACTCATGGGAGCGTTTGGACAGCTTCTATTCGTGCGGCTGCTGATTAGTTGTCTTTCGAGCTCGATCGATCTGGAGTTTTCAAAACGAATTCAAACTGCGGCTGACTGTTGGGTATACGCCTGCGAGTTTCAACCAATTAATACGGTACAAGATCGTCTCACATACACTCCACAGACAAATGGCGAAATATGTCTTACTTGATCGAGATGGGTAATCGCGTGTCTGAGAGGAAATGTCAGATCGTAGTGGTGGCGGCGGTGGTGCTTTCAACTTTCCCTCGCCAGTTCACGAGGCTAATACGGCGTACGCGTGTTGGGCGGTTGCGCGGTCGGTTGGTGGGGGACAGGGGTGGGGTAGGTTTCTCGGCTGCGTCCTGGCGGTTCGAATACTTGACCGCATGCAAGACATCCGGTCTCCGCGTTTTCCTTCGTTTGCAGAGAATGAATGGTCTATGGTAGGCCAAGTGGACAAAAGTTGTTTATATAGAGAACTTATGTCCATGGATAAACGCTAAACATAATTGACGTAGCAATTGCACCAAAGGAGTGGTCCAAAAGACGTGAGATTTTTGAGAATATCTAATATTTGGTGTGTAGTACGTTGTTGTATATTGGAATGTGCTGGCGTATACTGTGGTAGGTGTGTGTTGGGAGATGTGGATTTGACATGCCATATTTTATATATTGCACGAAATCACGACCAATTATTCACCAACCAAATATAATTTTGAGCAATGTATTCTACGGACAGAGCTTTAACGAAGAGTGGAGTAGATAGAAGAAGGAATAGCAGACAAACAGTGGGCGTTAAGTAGCTCGTTTTAGTAACTGGTGCTTTCTAGATTGTCGGCATGAGTGAACATTCACACAATACCAGAAGATTTAGGCTCATGGTCAGTTGAATTTCCATCCATCAACCCTTTCAACGTCTCATTCTCGCAACGTCCCAAAACTCCTTGCTACTCAACTTCAGTTTTGCAAAGCAATGAGTTCTCAATTAATTCAATATGGAAAGCGTCACTTTCAAGGCTTGTAGACATATCAACGATAACGGTGGGAAATGCGGCTGTACCGCATACGACTTTTATATCTTCAACGCATCATTCTTATCGATAAAATATCGACAATGTGGACACAGTCTGGCTCGCTATACGGACAATATAGATGAGTCGGGGTCGAGGCTAGTTTATCGGAAGTTGACCCTGAGGACAAAAGTATTATTGCATAATACTCCATACTATCTATGGAGGTACTGACAATTTTTCCCTAGGGTTTGCTCCGTATCGAAGCCGGTATGACAGCGTCATGAAGATGACACCAGATTCCTGGGAAGTACTATCTGATCCTTCGGAGCTGTCCACGTTACCGTTTCCCTTCTGCTCGGGGCTTATCGCCGGAGAACGGTTTAATATCAACGACAACTATGAGTTCCAGTACATGGGCCGGACGAGGTTCAAAGAGCTCTGGGAAAAGGTCCAGGATCTCAGCAAGCCAAGGTTCTCGAGGCTCTATTTGTACGGCACGATTGGATGGGGAAAATCCTATATGCTTGCTGCTCTTGTGTGCTTCATGGTACGCCGTGGAAAACGTGTCGTGTATCTTCCCAACTGTCAGCAGATGCTTGAGCATCCTGTTGAGTATATCAAGTCAGCATTGATGTTCACTTTTGCAAGGGACGAGGCGATACAGAAGCAAGTATCAGAACTAAAAACAGCAGACGATTTGACAGATTTCTTTTGCATTCGCCATCCTCGTCCCACGACGGTATTTGTCGTCGACTAACTCAACGCTTTGGAGCCCTGTGAAGATATTCGAAGAGATGAACACTCAAACAGAAGGAAGGAAGAGGCGAGGACACTCCTCAGAAAAATATCATTCAATCACTGTCGGATTAACTGCGCATCTGCAGATTACACCACGTATATGCATACGCAGCAAAAACAAATGAATGAAATCAAGATGCAAGTATTCGGTGGCTACACTTTGGTAAGGCTTTCACTACCACATGCACGGCAGCTGACAGCGTTTTAGGAAGAGGTTAGCGGATGGTGGAGGATTCACGGAACTCTCGAGTTGGGCGACGCCACAAGAGAAGAATTCGAAGATGCCACTAGCTGCGTACCTCTGTTACTCGATGGGTGTATTGTCGATGGCAGGGTGGATATGTCTGCGCTAGTCCTTATAAACATTGAAGCAGGCGTTTGTTGAAACTAGATGGGATGCGTCATCGCTTTGGAATCGGTTGGTACTTTTCCTTTCAATTCAAACATCTCCTAATTGCTGCAGATATGTTGAGTACATGAACGCGTGCATTTTCGACACCCATCTTGCAGCCGGAGCTTATAGATCACTGTCACTTCTACACAAAAAAGTCACCATTAACGAAGTATCGACGTCGGATGGAGCGTACACATGTGGTGTCGCGCGAAATGCAATTGCGCACATGCTCCACAAGTTTATAAACTCCCATGGCCGTGTAGATTACTTGCGATCTTTACCGGAATACATCGATAATCCCGTGGTTACAGGATTCTTTGTGAAACAAGCAGTCCTTTGGTCCATTAGCGCGCGAGGACTGAACATCGGTCAACAGATTGAAGGGGGATATAGATGGTTATGTTTCAGGGCCAATTCCCACTTTATACATTGAATCGAGCCATATACTGCCCGTTGAGGTATAACTTCCGCGGAATTGATGCACTAGTGGTTTACCTAGATCTCAATAAGAGGCCTAGCTCTACGTTATCGTCACCAAGAAGCACTCTGATTTCGAAGCGGGATTCTTTTCGGAATGGGATCGGTGGTCAAGTCTTGGGGGATTTACTGTGAAGAATATCCAGTTTCTCTGGATAACTCCCAACCAGAAGGAATCCACTAAAAAGATCGGCCGCGAGTTGATGTGTAGTACAGGGCAGGGGGATATCTACAGGCCGCAATACGATCGTCGCTATGTGTCTCTTCAAATCGTTAACGCTGACATTTCACGATGCTTGGATGATGCCCGTGGACGGAATATACAAGCATAGCAATCTTGAGGATGGGTGGTTTGTGTGCATAGCGGCTATTCGATATCAACATGGTGATGGGGCTTCTGTGTACTTTGTTACTAAGGGTACGTGCGCTACGAAGAGGGCAGCGAGTTTGTGGATACTCTAGAGGACATCATTGCAAATGGCGACCCGGGAGACGGTTGTCTTGAAGAAATGGAAGGAATGCTAAAGCAGAGGATTGAGAATCTTAAAACTTTGGAGTTGTATCACTTTGGATTACGGGTACGATGGAAGTGCTTTCTAGGATGCCGAACCTACTGGAGCTGGTACCGGTTTTCTCAGGGCGAATATTCACAACTTTGGTTCTGTCTTTAGGGATTGTGTGCTGGTCTGATATTGAGGTTTCTAACTACTGTCGAATGCATGAAACAACCCAGGCAGACAACTTCTACGCCTGAGTGTAGATAATTTCACGGGTTCTGCGGTACCCAGCTAATACTACCTTTTGAAACATCATCGTAAGAGAAGTAGCCGTGTTTCAACTGCGTATATAAATCCATTGATTTATACCCTGGGTGATATCGATGATGAGTCTTGTTATGTGTGAGTGGCCTTCTTGCCTTCGTTAAGCATTCACCGCTCCCCACGACTTCGACCGAGGGACCCAAAATGTGACCGGCACAAATGGTAAAATGCTTCTGAAACTGGCACCTAAAGCATTCGATTATAAATCCTTTCCCACCCTACAAGAAAAGTATACATACCTAAGTAAATATTTTGCACATAGAAGCCGAATGAGCCGAATGAGCCGAATGTCTAAGCTAGTAAATTAATCTGACCTCCTGGGGGTTACTGGATTCGGGCTTACCGAATGCAATATAGTACTCAAGGTTTTAGGCTATCAAATGACCTAGTTCATGAAGTGCTATTGGTTCACACCTCAGTGCCGGAGTTATAGTTATGGGCTGTTGACATAACTGGAGGAATCATCGCCATTCTCTCCAGTATTCATCTAACTATTGTTGGGATAAATCTGAGGGTTGTCTACTGTTTAAAGTGTCACAGATGGAAATGAATTTGTGAAAGAACAAAACCGTCAATTCCTTCCAAACAACCAATGAAACCCAGCCCCGTCTAACATAAAATCCTGCCATCCATAATCATTTCACATCATACCGCTCTTCTAAAAAAGACAGCAAAAAAAACCAGCAAAACAAAAAAACACCATAGAAGCACAAAACCGATATCTATATTAACACCCTTCAATTGCTACGCCTGTGCAGGTGTCAGCACACTACCCTCTTTTGTCTCATATTTGTCCCAGTTCTGAAGGATTTGTCCAATCTTAGGGGAGTTGGTGAGGTTGTAAACATCCTCGAAATACTCCTTTGTGAGTTGGAACGGCTTTGCGGTGACGTTTGGAATGTATTTTCCAATCAACCTGCTGGGATCGATCGAGCTCTGCAAAATCTTTTTCTGTAGAAAGTTTCGGAATGGCTTGACACCGCTTCGCAAAAAGGTACTGTGGAAGGGTACATCGATACCACGAAGAGGGATGGTAGCAAGACCACGTTGAAGTTCGACCGGCTTTGGCTTTGCCTCCGTCTCCTTTGCACACTCCTTGATGATCATAACGAGCTTCTCCTTTACTTCCTCGATGCTCATCCGTGCCATTAGAACTGAAATATCAATCTTCTGCACCTTGAGATAGTTGAGGACGTTGGTGAGACAGTCGAGGGCCCGAAGGTCACCAGCACAAACATATTGCTGGTCGATCACGTTGAGATTGACAATCTCCAGAAGCCATTTGGTCTCCGTGGCAATGTTATCGACAACATACCGTAAAGCAACTTCGTTGAAAGTCTTCGAGATACGGCTAGGGTTGACGGCACACATGGAGTAGTTGCTGCGACCTTCGGCGTCACGCTCTACTGCGACTTGCATGGTCAACCCACGGTAGAACACAACCGAAACGAGTGACTCAATAGGCATGACATCCGCAAGGGCCGCAAGGGCAGAGTATTCTCCCAAAGAATGACCTGCAAATACCGAGTCGCGCTGTACAAGGCCACGAGAGCGCATGTCCTCGAAAGATGCCTTCTCCATTAGCGTAAGGGCAGGCTGTGTGAATTGAGTGGCTGACAAGAGACCGGTTGGGGAGCGGTAAGTGTATGAAGTGGTGCTCTCATCAATATTCTTGAAGATCTTCTCGGACTTGGTTACACCATCAGAGCCCACGGTCTCGAAAGTCATGGACATATAGTTTTGCCGTATAGCCTTTCCTCGAGGGCCACCAAAGTGGACAGTTAGTTCCTTGGGGTTGTTGCGAACAATATTCGTGATAGAAAAGCCTATAGGTGGTAGATTAGCAACGTAGACCAGGATGTCTAGATAAGGCTACAAACCATAGTTGTCCATAAAATGCTTGTCGGCACGATCCCACACGTCCCGAGCAACTGGCGACGAATCGTAAAGGTCCATACCCATACCCTGTTCTTGACTACCCTGACCTGTAAAGACATAGGCAGATACAGGCTGCTCAACTTCGGCTTCTCCAATGAGAACTTTCTCTTCAGTCTCCAAATTAATGGTCTCGACCTTAATGATCTTCCTTCCGCTGACCATACCAATGTGGTGCAACATGGTCTTGACGTCGTCGTTAGGGAGGACCATTCCGACAAAAGAGCAAGAGAAGGATCGGACACGTCCGATGTTGTTCTCCGCGGCCCATGTTTCCACAAGAGAGCGGACAGCAGCAGAGGAAAACATGCCATGGGTGATTGTGCCCTTCAAATTGGCATAATTGGCAAATGTCGGTGAGACATGGATAGGATTGTAATCACCGGAAACCCTGGCATAACCTTCATTGCTGGAAGGGGCACGGATGATGAGGTCCGTCTTTCCATTCAGGGGAATGGCGTTGTCGAAATGAACAGGCTGTTCAATAGTTGTTCCGTGGCGCTTCAGATAATCGATGACTGGGTTACCATGAGATTGGCCGGCATTGTAATTAACTGTCGCAACCTGAATGATTTCTTTTGTAGGCAACTCGAGCAAAACCTGGCCTATTGTCTGAACAGAACTGAAGACTGTCTGGTTCTTGTAACGGACGAAGCTGGAAAGACGGAAAATGAGAGTCTTGTTGAGAAGGTCGACATCGTACGAGCCATCGAGATGGAACCATTCCTTGCTGTGTAGAACAGCAACACCCTTTGTAGAAGTCAAGTGCACTTCTACGGGGGTTTCGACCTTTCTCTGGAAGGTGTTTTCGAAGTCCGTATAGGTTCCACGACACAAGAACTGGGAGACGACTTCTATGATTGGACGGCCCTCCCTGGTGATGGTACCACACACCTCGACCATTTTTCCAGCATCTTGGTTGAGAACAGCACTGATCCGTGCCTTGGTGTCAACAACATCTCCCTTCTTCAGAGGCTCCGCTCCAGGAAGCATCCGGAAGCTGTTGCTGAGATGAACAAGCCGAAGCAAATCGCCATCAATGTCCTTGGGGAAGATGGCTTTCATGATAGCCTTCCAACCGATGACGATCGCGAAGTCCATCGGTGCATATACCGTCTTTCCAGGCCGTTGCACGAATGCTTCACCATTGTTACCAACAGCATGAACGAAGTCGGCAATATCCTGCGCGGTCACAGTGGTCTGACCACCATCAAAGACATCGGTAACAGCCGCATCCTTGTTCATGGGCTCATCGGCAAACCACAAACGGTAGTAGAACTCCTTTATCCTGTCATTTCTGCCTTCCATGACTTCCCGGATGGGAGCATAACCGATTTCGGGACGGTACTTGAAAATCAATGGCATTCCGACTGGTCCTCCTTCAGCAGTGCGTTCCTCGAATAACGTAACGTGGATTTCATTTTGGCTGGTCATCTTAGCTTCAAAAGTCTTTGTGTGGGGCCCGTTAAGGTGGGTTTGGTCCTTCTTGGTGATAATGGTCTGGGTAGGATCTCTAGGGTGGGAGATCTCAACGACGATCCCATGGGCAGGGGCAAAGACACGCTTCATTGGGTTGGTCTGGTACTTCTTGCCTTGAACAAAGACCTCGGTAGTGAATAGAGCATGTCTCCAAGAATAATAATCACCGGCAAGAAGCTTCAACCATGTCTCGGCATCGGGCAAGGTTCCTTGAGAGGGCGTTGCCGAAAGTCGGTAGGTGATCTTGTCGCCATCCTCCGAGATAGTCAAACCATCGATCTTATCAACATCCTCAAGTTCGACAATAGCCTTGCCTCCGAAGTACTCAACGGCAGGGATATTGCTCTCATCGCCGTTATACAAGTCCTTGGTCAATCCGGCAATGTGGCCGTTGTGAACCCCATCAAGAATATCCTTAATGGGTTCGTTCACAATCTTGGTGTATTTGGCAGCCACAGGCCCGTGAAGGATACAAGTTCTACCAACATCTTGATCGACAACAGCCTCTAAGTCTTCGGACTGCCAGAGGGAGTCTTTCTTGAACCAGAACTCGAAGTGGTCGTCTAAGGCAGGGACAAATGGTACAGGCTTTTGAATATCTCTCTGACATAGCAACAAGAAGTGCTGCACATCTTGAGCATTGATGAGCTGAACCTGTGCTTCGGGGTAGCTGCTAAGGACACGCTCAACCAACGGGAAAGGATCGTTGAGGTCAGCGAAATTTTGAAGAATGGATGTCTGGGTGTTTCCAGCGGCAAAACGCTCCTCAACTCGTCGGATGAAGTCCCCGGTCAGGTTTCTCAGTGTGACGTCAATCCATCGCTTCTCATGTTTCACATACATGAGTTCAACCATGCGGGAAACAACCTCACCGTAGGTCATGTCCTCAAGGTCAACTGCTTGTCCGGCACTGTTGCGCCCAAACCACGTCTTTTGGAAATCATCGTTGAGGCGCTTGATGATGTAGTCACGTTGCTTCTTCAGCTCCACTAGCCGCTTAGCCTTATCCAGGGAGAAAATTGTACGATCCAACTCAGCCCTAAGAAAATTAGTTGCTACTCAATGAATGGAAATGGTAAGAAGGCATACCAAAACTGAACGCCACGAGTGGCAAGCTTGTGGATAGGCTCGCCCATCTCAGAACGGACGGTGAGTACACCACCTGCAGGTCCTTTGTAGGTTTTTTCCCAGTCCTTGTCATCCACACCTGCAGCTTCGCAGATTGCTTTTTTGGCCTAAATAATGGCATTAGTGGCTGCTCGGGGAGTACCGAGGGGCTCTGATAGCTCACGTTAAGAGAAGTATGTGCCTCCTTGGCAATCATCATCCTACTTCCGAAGAGGAACCCATCGAATGGCATGGGCGGATACTGGTACTTCTCAGACCACGTACCTGTAAGGTAAGGGTACGTATCTTCTGCGCCACCGAAACCAGATCCAGCCACCAAGACGATGTTCTCACAGCGACGGATGCGTCCATACATTTGTAAGATGGGCTGGTGGAAGTCTTCAAACGAATGATGACCACCACCTCTTCCTCCAGTCCATTGAAGAACTACAGGGAAGTGAGGGTTTGCCTTTGCGATATTGATGACCTGCTGGATCCCATCCAAAGACCCAGGCTTGAAAGCAATGTGTTTCAGACCGATAGTTTCGATGTACTCATTGGCGACCTCGAGCGAAGGAACACCAGCTCCAATGGTCATTCCCTCGATAGGTACACCTTCTGTACGAAGCTTCTGTAGAAGTGGAACTTGCCAGGCCATGGCTCTAGGGTTCACATAAATGAAATTGACGGTGATTCCAGCGCCGGGGATGGTGTTCTCTTCGATGTTACGTAGCGACTGTGTCAATCCTACAGGGGAAAAGTATCCACCACCTGTGGGGTCGTTAGCAACTATCCAGCCCTAAGACGAATATTGTAAAGACTTACCTCCCAATTCAATGTGGTAACCGGCGTTCATAGTAGCAGCAACGAAATCCCATGGAACAGTACAAGGGGTCATTCCCGCCACCATAACTGGGGCTCTGCCCAATAGCCGCGAGAATTTGGTGTCCACATATATTTTACCTTCCTTCGTCTTGACAAGCTTGGGCCCATGTTCCTTAACCCAGTTAACGGCATACTTGACGGCGTGTTCCTCATCGCGATCGAATAGTTCGGGTTTATATCCAACCTCGCTATTCGTGCCCTCTATTGCTCCAGCAAGGATAACACGAACACCTTTACCATCCTTATTGCGGTGAGTAAGGACCCCAAGGCCGGAGATACCGCCAGGGCCAAAGTCAATAACATGCGTAGCTCCTTTGAACACCGTAGCCTTCTCCCACTGGACTGGAAGATTTGTAATCATTCGCACGAGCTTGGGAACGATTGAGTCTCCGGCCATGGAGGTCCTAAGATCTTCTCCAGTGTTGGTATCGAACACGGGAATAGCAAGACTCGATTTCGTGAAAGTCTTGATATTCTTCAAATCTTCCTCGATAATTGGCGCTGCAGACTCCAGGTAAGGCGAGTGGAATGGAGCAGAAATTGGCAAGAATCGGTTTACAAACCGTTGCTTTCTTTCTGTATAAGGAACCCGAGTTTGGTCAAGACCAGTTGGTGCCTTGAGTTTCCGCAAACTAAGGTTCAACCCATACAGCGACTGAGGAGGACCGGTAACGACAACATTCCGGGCACCATTGATCAATGAGATATGAATGTGTCGATCCTTCGGCAAATGGGTATTGGTGGCATCAACGTGGCGTTGGACTTGTGCAAGTGTAAGGTCGCGGATAGACAGCATAGGCGATGGGTGTCCCTCGCCCTCATTAGTCGAATCCTGCAGAACACTGGGCGCAAGTGAAGTCCGGGGGTATGTTTGCTGAGATCGGCACCCAATCCAGAACAGCATTGTCAAAGCTTCATGGGATACTTGATAATAAGATTCCCAAGAGGTTGCAATTGCAATTGCTGCCGCCGTGACAACACCCTGCGAGTGACCGGTGGTACCTGAAAGCCTGGACTGAAGATCGCCTGGCTCCTTTCCTTGGATCTTGCAAGTAACATAATAATGTACCAGCTGCACCAACCCAATCAAAGGGAACGAAACAGGTGCAGATACGAGGTAGGTGAGATCTGGGGTAGATTCCTTATCTTGTAACCAACGCATAACATCCAATCCTTTCGAATAGACCTTTCCGGCTTTGGGATCTCTCGACAGTGCAGACAGAACATGTGCGCAGGATACGATGAACTCCTCTACAAGTCCTTCGTACACATTGTACACTTCGCGGAGTTCATCGAAGTATTCCTCAATGTTGCCCTGACCACCGAAAACTGCATAGACTCCTGCCGTCTTTTCCGCAGCAGCTCTGAAGAGTGCCGATTCGTGGGCCTTGGGTGGTCTATTGGTTGCGCGGCGCGCGGCATAGTAATTCTTCACCACGTCTAATCTTTTTGACGGGACGCCGGGCAATTGTACAGCTACGGCATGGACATCATTTCCGCGCAAGAATCGACTTTCGAACTCGGACAAGATAAGCAGCAACACACTGTCATATGTTCCTAACATGTCGTCCTCTCCTTCTGTAACCTGAAGAGCAACGTATCCCAAGAACCGCGCTACGAGTTCCGCAACCGAAGACGGCTCGTCATCAAGGGCTAGCTCCTCCGTGGCCGGGGGAAGAGTGCCGAGGAACCGTTGTCGAAGCTCGGAAGCATGGTAATGGATAGCTGTGGGGACGAGGAAAGCATGTTCGAGGGATCCGTGGTTCAAAACCAGAGGGCGGAGGGATGCAGCGGAATGAGGGGTTGAAACCCCGGTGACGGTGCCTGTCGTGCCGTACATTGGTTGCTAATAGTGATTGAGCTCTGAACGTCCGTTAAAGATGTTCACATCCATGAGCGAATGCAATTGATAAACCTACAGAACTCTCAGGTGTCTAATACAAACGGGTTCAAAGGTATTGGTATATCTGAAGAAATCAAACGTATTAAAATGTACAACCCGTAGGACCTTTCGTGAAGCAATTACACACAAATGAAGATGAACAATGGGGAGAAGAGGAGGAGGAGGAGGATGAGGAGGAGGAGAGAAAGGGGAAATGGCAGAGAAGATGGACGGATGGAAGTGGTAGATAGCGGTTGTATCTGTGGATGGATGGAGGATCTCCCTCTATGACCTAGTTATTTTTTGGAGCTACTCTACACCACCACACCGCGTTCCCGAAATGTTGAGGGGCAACCCTGCCAAGCAAACCCCATTTTTCATACAGTACCCCTTAGCGTCCGGGGTGAGAGCCCAACCAACTCCCAAACACCGCGGTGACACCACCGCTACCCACAAAGCCATGGCCATGACATGACCGGTCCTGCATATTTCATTCTCGCACTCACCGGAGATCTTCCATCTGGATTTGGAAATAGTCCACGGTTGGCGGAGAAGGAGAAATTCTTTCCGACAGTATTTGGGTACCTACTTATGACCCTACGGCCTAACCCACTTAATCCAAAAGTCCCCGCGATGGCAGAGAAGAACGCTTTTAATTACTAAGTACTTAGCGGGTATATGGTACCACTACTGATAATTGTCTCTCGGTACTATACGGTAAACATTTATCCGAGATAGAGTAAATAAGGCATAAAACATCGGTTGGATTACGGCGCCGGTATGTTGGGAACATTACGAGGTAAGTGATATGAAGTTGCCGAGATAGAGCTCGGAGAAACGGTCGGCGTTTCCTTGATAGAGGACACGGATAATAGAAGTGAAGTGGAGGAAGAAGGATGTTTGCCAAGTATCCTTCTTCTCGTCATTCTCCTCCTTCCACTTCTCCGGAAGGTAATTAGACCACCCCCTTGGAGAGATGATAGTAGCACAACCAACAATGATTACTCTTGTTGGAATTCGCTCCTGTTCCTGTACTGTTCCTGAGGCTTTGTTGTGTGCGATACCGTACAAAGGGACTTGGGTCCCAACATTTTCCATGATCCCTGGCGGGGGGGTGTGAGCAGCAAAATATTGAGCTTTCAACGACTAGCGTCCCGCTGCAACGCACCTCCAAAAAGAAAAGATTATCACCACTATTATCACTACTACCATCACCACCACCACCACCACCACCACCACCACATTCATCCACCTCGGCCGTCAACCCCCCTCTCTCTTCACTTCAACCATTACCACCACTACTCCCTCCTCTCCTCTCCTCCTTCTCTCCCCTTTTTTCCCTCTTCATCAATCCTTCACTCCTCTACCCCACCAAAGAAAGGAGCAATTCGGCGAGCTTGCTCCCTTTCGTATTCTATCAATTGTAATAGACTCGCCTTTCTATCCCAGTCTTTCCTCGTGTTTGCATCTACAGAGAGTCACAAGTCATCGATACCCCATTATCTACCATCACGAAACCTTTAATTTAGACACGACTTCACGATGAGACCAGAGCAAGAGCAGGAGTTGGCTTACACCTTGTTGGTGGAGCTTCTTGCCTACCAATTTGCAAGCCCTGTTAGATGGTAAGTTTTGGTCAATCCCACCCTTCCAGATAATACCTACACTACTTCTCCGGGAATCTTCATAGGAATAGCTGGTTGACAGCTGGAACCTGATATAGGATTGAAACTCAGGATGTAATTCTCGCCGAACACTCCGCTGAACGCATTGTCGAAATTGGTCCTTCGGACACACTCGGCGGTATGGCTCGGCGTACGTTGGCCTCCAAATACGAAGCATACGATGCTGCTCAGTCCCTACAGCGTCAGATTCTTTGCTACAACAAAGATGCGAAGGAGGTTTACTACGATGTTGAGCCAGTGGAGGAAGAGCAGAAAACCGCAGATTCTTCCCCGTCCGCCGCATCCTCAGCAGCCCCACAAGTCGGCGCTACTCCGATCGCCGTCGCTGCCCCCGCCGCTATGCTTGCCAGTGCCGGGCCTACAGCGCAAATAGATGATGCCCCTGTCAAGGCCACTGATATTGTGAGAGCAATCATTGCCCAGAAGCTAAAGAAGTCTTTCAGCGACATCCCACTGTCAAAGGCTATCAAGGACCTTGTGAATGGCAAAAGTACCCTTCAAAACGAAATTCTCGGAGGTAAGAATCCCAACCACTAGCTATACAAAGTTGTTTGCTTAAATCGGCCTAGATCTGCAAAAGGAATTCGGCAGCACCCCCGAAAAGCCCGAAGATATCCCTCTTGACGAGCTGGGAGGTTCATTCCAGTCTACATTCAACGGACAGTTGGGGAAACAGTCGAATTCTTTAATAGCCCGATTGGTTTCTAGCAAGATGCCTGCCGGCTTTAATATTACAGCAGTGAGAAAATATCTGGCCGACAGATGGGGCCTGCAACCCGGCAGACAAGATGGTGTTCTACTGCTTGCGATCACCGCTGAACCTGCGGCACGACTAGGGGGCGAACCGGACGCAAAGGCTTTCATGGATGACATCACAAACAAATACGCGGCGGCCGCTGGCATCTCCCTATCCGCACCAGTAGCTGGTGGTGCCGGTGGTGCTGGTGGTGCCGGTGGCATGATGATGGATCCGGCTGCCTTGGATGCCCTGACCAAGGACCAGAAGGCGCTGTTTAAGCAGCAGCTCGAGCTGTTGGCGAGATATCTCAAGATGGATTTGCGGAAGGGAGACAAGGCCTTCGTTGGCTCAGAAGAGGCGAACAAAGTTTTGCAGACGCAGCTTGATCTGTGGAACGTAGAGCATGGTGACAGCTATGCTGCTGGAATTGAACCAACATTCACTCCTCTAAAAGCTCGTGTTTACGACTCTTCATGGAATTGGGCAAGGCAGGACGCTCTTTCCATGTTCTACGATATCATTTTCGGACGCCTAAAGCTCGTCGATCGCGAAATTGTCTCCCAATGTATTGGAATCATGAACCGATCCAACCCTGTCTTACTCGACTTTATGCAGTATCACATTGACAACTGCCCAACAGAGCGGGGAGATACCTATCAGCTTGCGAAGGAATTGGGAGCACAGCTCATTGAAAATTGTAAGGAGGCGTTGGACACACCACCTGCCTACAAGGACGTTGGGTATCCGACTGGGCCGCAAACCACTGTCGACGCAAAGGGTAATATGTCATATGCCGAGGTTCCTCGTCCTTCAGTGCGTAAGCTCGAACACTACGTGAAGGAGATGGCAGCAGGTGGAAAGATGAGCGAATACGGTAATCGTACCAAGGTTCAGAGCCACCTTGCAAAGATCTACAAGATTATCCGCCAGCAGCAGAAGATGTCAAAGTCTTCACAACTCGAGATTAAGACTCTTTATGCCGATGTGATTCGTAGCCTTGCGATGAACGAAGGTCAGATTATGAAGGACAAGGGAGGGAAGAGCGGCAAGCGCGGTATCGGCAAGAAACGTCCTGGCGAAGGACGCACGGAGAGTATTCCATTCCTGCACCTCAAGTGTAAGGAGGAACATGGATGGGAGTATTCTAAGAAGCTTACCGGTTTGTACCTTGAGGGTTTGGAGAGAGCAGCTCAGGTATATATAGTCTATGTTTTTAGTGATATTTCAACATGCTAACTCTACTCAGGATGGTCTCACTTTCCAGGGAAAGAACGTTCTCATGACTGGTGCTGGCGCTGGTTCCATTGGTGCCGAAGTCTTGCAAGGCCTGCTGAGTGGTGGTGCAAAGGTCATCGTCACTACCTCACGATTCTCACGCGAGGTTACCGAGTACTATCAATCCATGTACACCAAGTTTGGCTCTCGAGGATCGCAGCTGGTTGTTGTTCCTTTTAACCAAGGTAGCAAGCAGGATGTCGAGGCTTTGGTTAATTACATTTTCGATACCAAGAACGGTTTGGGCTGGGATCTTGACTTTGTTATTCCCTTCGCAGCCATTTCTACCAACGGACGGGAAATTGATGGCATTGACTCCAAATCCGAACTTGCGCATCGTATCATGTTGACCAACCTCCTCCGACTTCTCGGCATGGTTAAGACAAACAAAGCCTCTCGTGGATATGAGACGCGCCCTGCTCAGGTTATCCTTCCTTTATCACCAAATCACGGTACTTTCGGTAACGATGGACTATACTCTGAGTCCAAATTGGCATTGGAGACTCTCTTCAATAGGTGGCACTCCGAGTCCTGGAATAACTACCTCAACATCTGTGGTGCCGTTATCGGATGGACCCGTGGAACTGGTTTGATGAGCGGTAATAACATCATTGCTGAGGGTATTGAGAAATTCGGCGTACGAACATTTTCGCAGCAAGAGATGGCCTTCAACATTCTTGGACTTATGGCGCCTGCTGTCGTCAACTTGTGTCAGATTGAACCCGTCTTTGCCGACCTCAACGGTGCGTTACAATATATCCCCAACCTCAATGAGCTCTCCAGTAAACTACGCCAAAACCTTGTGGAAACATCAGAGATTCGCAAGGCTGTTACCTCTGAGACCGCAATCGAGCACAGGATCGTTAATGGTGACGCGAGTGAAAAACTCTACAAGAAGGTCACCGTTCAGCCGCGTGCCAATATGAAATTCGACTTCCCTGCTCTGCCAGATTACAAGACCGAGATTGAGCAACTCGCTGCCACACGCCGCGGAATGGTCGATCTTGAAAAGGTGGTTGTTGTCACTGGTTTCGCCGAGGTCGGTCCTTGGGGTAATGCTCGCACTCGGTGGGAGATGGAGGCGTACGGAAAGTTTTCACTTGAGGGATGCATCGAGATGGCTTGGATCATGGGTCTCATCAAACACTTCAAGGGACCCATTAAAGGCAAACAGTACTCGGGATGGGTCGATGCCAAGACTAGTGAGCCAATTGATGATAAAGATGTCAAGCCCAAGTATGAGAAGCACATCCTCGAACATTCTGGTATTCGTCTCATCGAAAGCGAGCTTTTTGGTGGTTACGATCCGAATAAGAAGGAAGTACTACATGAGGTTGCTATTGAGGAGGACATGGATCCCTTCGAGGCCAGCAAGGAAACCGCCGAAGAATTTAAGAGACGCCACGACGACAAGGTCGAAATCTTCGAGTTAGAATCTGGCGAGTACACGGTTCGCTTGAAAAAGGGAGCTACGTTGCTCGTCCCCAAGGCCCTCAAATTCGACCGTCTTGTTGCTGGTCAGGTCCCAACTGGATGGGATGCTAGACGATATGGTATACCGGAAGACATCATTTCCCAAGTAGACCCGGTCACTCTCTACGTTCTTGTCACTGTTGCGGAGTCTATGATCTCTGCCGGTATCACGGATCCTTACGAGTTCTATCAATATGTCCATCTCTCGGAGGTTGGCAACTGCATTGGTTCCGGTGTTGGTGGTATGACTGCTCTGAGAGGGATGTACAGGGGCCGCTACGTAGACAAACCTATCCAAAATGATATCCTTCAGGAGTCCTTCATCAACACAATGGCAGCCTGGGTTAATATGTTACTATTGTCTTCAACGGGTCCTATCAAAACCCCCGTCGGTGCGTGTGCAACCGCCGTTGAATCCCTCGATATCGGTTACGAAACCATCACAGAAGGTAAGGCCAGGGTCTGCTTTGTTGGTGGATTCGACGATTTCCAGGAGGAGGGATCCTACGAGTTTGCCAACATGAAGGCTACCAGCAATGCTGTGGATGAGTTGGAACACGGCAGAACCCCGAGTGAGATGTCTCGTCCTACCACCACTACCCGAAGTGGTTTCATGGAGTCTCAAGGATGTGGTGTTCAACTAATCATGTCGGCCAAACTTGCTCTAGACATGGGTGTACCAATCTATGGTATTGTTGCTATGACGTCTACTGCTACTGACAAGATTGGACGAAGCATTCCTGCTCCCGGTCAAGGTATCTTGACCACCGCTCGCGAGTCCAGCAGCAAGTTCCCCAGTCCCCTTTTGGATATCAGCTACAGGAAGAGGCAGCTTGAGCTGCGGAAGGCTCAGATCAGGCAATGGACCGAAACCGAGCTTTTGTATCTGAATGAGGAAGTTGCCGCGATGAAAGCACAGGGTGCAGATTTCGATGAGAAAGAGTACCTTCAGGACCGTGCCGCCCATCTCGAGAAGGAAGCGCTGCGACAGGAAAGAGAGGCTCTTTCAACTTGGGGCAATGACTTCTGGAAACGGGATCCTAAGATCGCTCCTCTCAGAGGTGCCCTTGCAACTTGGGGTCTCACGATTGATGATTTGGGTGTTGCTTCGTTCCATGGCACCAGTACTAAAGCCAACGACAAGAATGAGTCTGATACTCTCAACAAGATGATGATTCATCTTGGTCGAACAAAGGGCAATGCTCTTCTCGGTATCTTCCAGAAGTATTTGACCGGTCATCCCAAGGGTGCTGCGGGTGCGTGGATGATGAATGGAGGAATCCAGTGTCTAAACTCAGGCCTTGTTCCTGGCAACAGAAATGCCGACAACGTCGACGCAGACCTCGAGAAGTTTGAGTTTATTGCCTTCCCCAGCCGATCAATCCAAACGGATGGCATCAAGGCCTTCTCCGTCACGTCCTTCGGATTCGGACAGAAGGGAGCTCAGGCTATCGGTGTGCACCCGAAATACCTCTACGCTACGCTTGATGAGACGACCTATACGGCCTACAAGGCTAAAGTTGGCGCCAGATACAAGAAGGCATACAGATACTACCATACTTCTCTTGTTGAAAACAATCTATTCCAAGCCAAGTCCCATGCCCCTTACACCCCTGACCAGGAGTCCAGTGTCTTCTTGGATCCTCTTGCGCGCGTCGAGCCCAACAAAAAGGCCGGCTCGTATACTTACCCCGTTCAAATCAGCCGAAAAGCTGATCCGTCACTGGATAATACTACGAAGCTTGTTGAGCAATTGGCGAAGCATTCTGCGCAGGGCTCAAACACGAGGGTTGGTGTTGATGCCGAGCATATCTCCAGCATCAATATGGAGAACGAGAACTTTATTGAACGCAACTTCACTCCTGCCGAAATTGCATACTGCAATAACGCGCCTAGTCCTCAGGCAAGCTTTGCGGGCCGGTGGAGCGCTAAGGAAAGTGTCTTCAAAAGTTTGGGAGTTTCTAGTAAGGGTGCAGGTGCTCCTTTGAAGGACATTGAAATATTGAGCGATGATAAGGGAGCGCCAGTTGTTAAGGTACGATTAATGCTATATTTCTTAAATTGATCTAGTTTTGCTAATATACATAACAGCTTCATAGCGAGGCGCAGAAGGCTGCAACTGAAGCGGGTGTACAAAATGTCCAAGTCTCCATTTCACATAGCGACACACAGGCCATTGCAGTTGCAATTGCTACGCTGGATAGTTAGATAATAATATGGTCGGGTAACGATTACGGGTTTAGGTTTAGATGGTTAGAAGGGTTATTGATGTTTTTCATGATTTCGAATTCCCAATTTCCTTGTTTTTTATCTTTGTACTTTTTTTTCCGGGTTATAGGATGAATCTCACGACACGCAACAGTAGATATGGAATTGAACGTGTTGGACGGAGGTTACAGTTTCAAGAACGTTTGCGGCTTTTGCGCCAGGTTTACTACGCTGGTAGGACGAGAGCCTGTGAATTGAGGGACTGGATTCGACAATTCATCAACCAAACGTTACGATATCCATGGCAATCGTGGCGAACCAACCATCTAAGATACAGAAAGTCATCGATGGATGGAAACGCTCTGGAAGGACGGAAGACAGGGAGGGATCTTCCAGTCGTGCCGGGCAGTGTAGAGTAGAGCATGCGCAATCTGTACATCATACACTAAATCCGGAAGTTGACCGGTTTTCTGGGCTGACTGGTGGGCAGGCTCGTCTAGCGCTCCAGACATGGAGGAGTTGAGATCGTGTACCTATCATATCGGCGCTACGTGTCTGGGAAGGATTCGCTTCGAAGCGTGGTGCAGCGAGTGCCACGATATGTCGCAGAAACCGGATTAGCCGCAACACCAGTCTTGCACCAACCCGGCGACTCGGATCGGTGACTTCCCTTTGTCGGTTTAGTTTTGGGGTTCGTCATGGAGCGCCACCCGATTCCTACAATGCCCAACCATTCACAGACGCGTTTCTGAACAACGCATCGGCTGATGGAAAGAGGAGAGGATGCTGGTGAGGTGATGACAAGACCGTTCATCTGTCTGTCAGTCAGTCTGTCTGTCTCTCGGTTATCCAGGATGTGGCTGCTACTGGTGGGATGCACGTCGTAGTGTGCGCGTGTCGTCAACATGGGGGTGAAGTGGTTTTTTTCATCCTTCTGCGTCGCAATAGAGTAGTCAAGATGAGCCACGCACACGCTATGAAGATAGATTGAGGGATGGATATAAGTCTAGCCATCACTCCGCATACCCATAAGCCCCTCTTGTTCTATTTCCCACTTCCTCTCGCCATCTCTTCAGCTCTTTGTTCTTAGCCTACAGCATTTACCTACAGAAGACAATTCGAACTCCCGCCTCTTCCCTCCAGCGTTGTTGATACATTACATGTGCATTAGCCTCTTCCCCAGCCTTGCCTCGTTGAGTTAAGCCTTATACAGACAACTGTAGCCGAGGCGCAGCAAATAGTACAACGGACAACACACAAGCTTGCAAGATAAACACGACGGCCTCAACAATTATTTCCCTCACTCCCCCTTCTCATCTCTCCTCCTTGTCGACCACATCTTCGCAGTCCATCTTGGATCCCACTCCCTTTCCCGCGCCAATTTTCAATCCCCTCTGTTGCACAATGGAAGGTCTCTTTCGCTCATATTCAACACCCGTCCGGAGAACACTACGCCGCGAAACTAGGAGTATAGCGGAATGGAGGGAGAAGGGGAAATACCAGCCGTTTGATCTTGCGTTCGCGTTGGAGCGCATGTCGGTGCCAGATAGAGCTGCGACATGGCATGGCCCATCAAGGAAAAGTGCTTGGTCGCCGGCTGTGTCGGAAGAATATAGACAATACAATGATGAGGATGAAGTGGAGGACAGTTACATCTACGACACGCCCGCGGCAACAAGAAAGAACAGCAACGACGTGGCACCCGAAGTTCATGCGCCAGATTACTTTTCGGCGGTTCCCCGAACTGCGACAACGACCTTAGCCGAAACCGAACAGTTGTTTGCCGAGGAACCTCTAGCCGCTGACATCCCCGAAGCGGAACTTGAATCCTCAAGAAGGCGTTCAATTGAGCTTGAGCGACAGCCACTGTTTTTGGAGACCAAGGAAGACGATGCTTTGGTGGAGGATCTCATCCTGCACCTTGCCGACCCCACACTTAACTCGTCGACTACTCCTTCCGAGAATGCGCTCGAGAAAACAAAGGAAGCTCCAACATCCACCCCAGTCAAAATTGAAGAGACAATCGACACATCGGAACCTCCGTCGCCGGAAGATATCATTGAGACAACGCCACAGCCAGCGCCAAAACCTCGAGCACCACAATCCGCCCGTGATAGATTCATGAAGGCCAAAAAAGTGCTATTTACTGTAGATGTACTCAAGAAGTGCATCCCCCCAGCACCCCTACCAGAGATGCTGATTGAAGATTCACCACGGTCGCGACCAAAGACAGTGGTGAAGGAGGTTGCCGCACCCGTTGCAACACCTAAGAAAGAGGTTGAGGTTGGTGATGTGGCGTTGGAAATGGTTGAGAAAGTGGCAGGGGCGGCTACACCTGCCGTTGTTGAAGTGAAGGATGAAGCAACAGTTCCTGTGGTGGGCAAAGTGGTGGAGGTTGCCGTCGTGGCGGAGACTGTCGTCGCAGAAGTCACCATTGAGGAAACGACCCCAGAAATTGCACAAGAAGTCATCGCAACTGAGCCAACAGAGAAGCCGGTCCCTACGATTGTTATCGAGGAGGTTGCCAAAGAAACCATCGAGGTTACCGTCGAAGAGGCCGAAGCCATCTCTCCCATGGAGGGCGGCGTCTCCCTGCCACCCTCTCCAGTCCATCTACTCCCTGAGTCCCCGCGGTCCCTCGTCCGCTCTGACGAAGGCTATCTATCGGGCGGCGACTCCGACTCGGAGAGCGACTTCGGCGTCTCCCTTCCTGTCGACAACTACTACCATGGTAGCTCCAGCGCCGAAGACGACGCACCTCTCCCGGAAGACATCATCTCAAATCACAAGCATACTTCGAGAGAAAACGAGCCGTACCAACATCACTGTCTCATCCACGGGCACTTTTTCCCCAAGGCCGGACCACTACGGAGTGCAGGGTTCCCTAGCGAGCCTTTCACCCCTTGGATCTCATGTGACCGCTGCCAGTACCCGCGTCTAGCAGAGGCATGGCAATGCTCACTTCTTAACCAGTGCGGCATGATAGTATGCACGCCCTGTCACGACGAGCTCGAATACGGAGTCACCAAGAAGCCAGTCAAGGCTCCATCAATTGTATTGGAGGCAAGGGTGGACGGAGTTAAAGAAGGGCTTGAGCTGGCACTACAGCGGGGATTGAAGATTGGGTTTGAGGTTGGATTGGCTGGGAAAGCAAAGGAGATTGTGGAACGCCAGGAAAGGGAAAAGGCAAAGCAACGTGCAGCGGCAATGAAGGAGGAGGAGGAGATGCTGAGGGTGAGGGGGCATCGGTCTTGGGAGGCGGTTCCAAAGCAGGCAAGGAGGATGATGAGTATGGGCTTTTGAGATGTTTACGACTTTTAACGATTGATGACGATTCGATATAGATGCATCTACATGCTGGGCATGGGGAGATGGAGGTGGATGTATAGACTTTTCTGTTTTTCTTATTAACGATTAATGATTTGCATAGGATTTTTGGATTGCTTGTTGAAGCGTGGCATGGAAAAGGTTCTTCAGAGTTACGATACAGCGTGGTTTGGTGGTACATATATTGTTTAGTTTTTTGTTCATTGTTCATTGTTCATTATTTTATTTTGGACGGCGTTTCTTGTTTCTTGTTTTCTTTATCTTCTGGAGTTTTTGATTTCTATCTCATATCCCGAGAGTTCTTGTAAGCTTTTCTTGTATATTTCTCTTATTAACACCTCTAGCGCTTTTGTTCACATTTTGTGACGGATATGTACCATCAAATTAATTGTCTTCAGTCATCAACCTTGCTCTCGAAGTAATCATGATATCATCATTGCCATAGCATTAATTTCGTGAGATATCAATCGGGCTTCTCCCCATCGTAATCGCGATAGTAGTATAATATCGCCATTTGCCGAGCGTGCCGGTGAGCAAACAGTTCTTGCAGGTTTTCTTACTTGCTTTCTGCACCGGAAAACCTATAACTGGTAATCCCTTGTCCCTTCTACCTTAGCTTGCTGCTGCTGTGAAAAAAAAAGGGGTGTGTGACGATAACCAAGCTGCCCATAATTGGTTCCCACCAAACAGAAAAGTACCGGTAAAGTTAAAAAATCCACTTATGCAAGCCGCGAGAAATTTTTTTCTTCTCACATCCCATAGAATACCTGCAACGATAATTCGTTGTCTACTCTATATCTGCACTGCAATTTGTTCCTCCACCGTATGAGTTCATCCGAAGGCCAACATGGACAATATCAGAAACCAACCGGGACACAGGCCGTCCACGCCCCACGCCCATAATCCATCACGCACGAAGATCGAGAAGGGAGATCGAAGTTACGATGTGTTTGTACGTAGCGCACCAACCCCGCAAGTTGATGGCAAAGAAGGGATTGGACAGGTCGGGGTAAACTGATCTATATTTTGACGAGTGATTACTAGTGACGCGAGAGTATCTAATCACAGGATCTCACCCTCCACCGTGCTTAGATCATAAGTATCACTCACGAGGAAGACGAAGCGCGAGAGTAGCGATTGGCTACTTACTGCCATACGAGTGATTGAATGATAGCCCTGTGTCATTGATATTCTCCATTCACTACGCAAACGTATTATCCCATTCGTATCACATCCAATAGCCTAGGCCTACAAGGAAAAGGAACGGAATGACAAATCCAAAGCCAGAAACAAGCGTGAAATAACAAAAATAAGACCCACTCCCCGAAAAAAAGCGATAAAGATAACAATACAGAACGAACAAAACAATGATAACTCCCGTCCCCTGATGTCACCTGTCGAATTTCCAGCACCGCCACAATCACTATCACCAAGCCCCCCAGCATACAATGCGAAAGGGCAAAAAGATTAGTAAACATACACCGCCGCCTTAATTCGATCCGTACTCCGAGAAAATATGTTTGAGTCCAAAAACTGAAAGTTATTCCATGGAATGAGCTACCTAAGCACCATTCACATTCTCTCCCTCCGGCTTTGCTTCAGCTTTCTCTCCCTTAACCCTCTTTGCGGCCGGACTTGTGCTTTTTCTCGGGGTGGGTTGTTGTTGCTGCTGCTGCTGTGGCGCGGCAGGCTGTAGTGGTGGTGGTTGGGATACGGGAATGAAACCGTTACCCGTAGTTCCTGCCGCTTGGGCAATGCTCTGCAGGAACGCTTGATCGGTGGTGTCGTCATGTGCTCGCTTTTGTCCCGCTGTTGCAATCTCACTTATCACTGGTTGGTGAGCAGGAGCAGCAGCAATAGGTACTCCCTGGGGAACTTGAAGGACAGATTGTTGCGGCATAGTGCCTGGGGTTGCGCCGGGATGGCTGCCTTGTCCTGGTGGAGGTACCTGTTGGCCGGGTTGGGAAGGTTGAGGCGCTCCTGTGGTCTGAGATGTATCCAAGAGCATCAGAGGAGGCGCAGGATGTAGGAAAACCGGTGGGGGTGGCGGAACAGCATCTTCGCCTTGGGATTCAATCAGCCGTGATTGAATATTGATGATGTAATCACGCAGCTGGTAATTCTCGCTCTGTATCTGCTTATAGCTTTCCTGCATAGCGGTGAAGTCCCGCACCTGCTCTTCTAGCTTCTTGATATACCCCTCTTTGCGTTGTCTGAAAGCACGCTATTCAATCCCGCTTAGTCAGAGAATCAACGTAATAAGCGAGAAGCAGCGGTCCTCACCTGTGCTGCTCTATTCTGCGCTGCACGTTTAGACGTCGATAGTTCCCGCTTTCCACCTCGAGCCTTCGGTTGTTCTGACTCCTCTGCGCCAGATTGAGACTGGCTATGTTGCTGGTCCATTGTCATACCTTGAGACATTACCGGAGATGCACCGATCTGCATATTCTGGACACCAGGACTCTGGGGATGCTGATGTTGCATCTGTTGCATCTGCTGCATTTGTTGGGGTACCTGTTGCTGGATGGCATGCTGTACGGGTTGTTGCTGAATGGATTGCTGTTGGATGGGCTGCTGCTGTTGCTGTTGCTGTGGTTGCTGTTGCGGGGCAAGGGAACCGACACCCACACCTGATATGGCTGGGTCGATATTCGGATTCACCTCTCGAGGGCTAGTAGAGCCAACTGCGGGGCCCGGTGGTGCAGTTCCTGTCGTTGTGGTCTGTGACGGGCTAATATGTGGGAGTAGGTGAGCACGGAGAGCTACGTTAGAATAGATTGTTAGTAACTGATACACCAAAATACCCGACACTAACGCGGCTGCCAAAGGAGACACTATGGTCGGGTGTAGAATGTGCGGGATACTAACTTTGTTCCGCACTCGAGGCAGTATCCTATGATAGGGCATCAGCGCATTGCCTTCTTATACCAATATCGAACGATCACAATGGCATAGGAACATGAACGTACCTGCAGCGATGTATGCGAATGTGGTGCCGGGGCAAGAGTGGGTTGTTGCATCGTGATAACGTTTGTGACTAGTAGCTTAAACCGCGATAGTTTGCACAGGGCACAACGCGCCGAGATGCAAGCGAAGGTTCAGCTCGCTGGCTTGAGTGTACAGCTCTAGGTCTACTAGCGAGGTGTATTCCCCGAGTCCGCCTCTAATGGTGGTTCCGTCCCTGCAGTGGAAGAGGAGGACGTCTCTTTGTCGATGACTTCTTCCGACTGTACAAACTTAAATGGAGAGGTAGACTTTCTGCACAACCAGATTGTCTTGCTGACGATGCTGCTGCTGCTGATGATCCGACTTCAATTCAAGAGAGGACGAAGTTGAAGCGACCGAGTGATGTGCTTCGCACCTTAGTCAGTGAAAGTGCACGCATCGGATGCATAGCCGTGTATCTCGTTGCGGAATAACGCCTGAAGACCACACAAAAATAAAAATACAAAGATGCAATTCCAAGTTTGCAGAGGCGTCGGGGAATGGATATGCACAGGACAGGTTGGGTAGGTGGATTGCTCTCTCGTAGAGAGATGAATGGTGTCGGGGGATGAACATGACATGACTTACCACAGAGATGGTGGGCGTGTCGAGATGGATCTATCTATCGACGGGTTTGGGAGGATTCGGTGGGTAGTAATGTGTTAGTAAGGTGGGTGGAAGAGAGCGAGGCGAGCAGCGGTTGGACTCGATGGGCACGGTGCTGCGTGGGCCGTTCTCACTTGTTTGCAGGCCAGACTGTGTTCTACCGAGTGCTGATGGATTCGATTTGTAAACGAAGCCGATCACCCGGAGCCAACCACTTATATTCTATGCAGCCCAGAGCAGAGCAGAGTGATATTGGGACCTATTAGATACTTGTTAGCACTATACAGACAGCCATGGGACTTGCAGTCGTCGTCTTTATTTATTGCAGATTGCATCTTCGCAAAGATAGAACCAACGCGTTAAAGCAACGGCGCGGCTCAGTTCTAAATATGGGTACTCGGGACTGGATACAAGTGCTAGAGTCGAGAACCATGTAACTTCCTCCCCACCAATGCGATTGACCCATAGATACCAACGTACCTCCATGTATTTCTCATATCTCTCCATATCTCTCTATCTGCCATCATATTTTCGTCTTTACATGATACCTCTCTTCCTAGCGATTCGTGTGCGAGGTTTTAATCATTGTGTATCACTCTTAGAGTTTTAAGACATGGAAATACCATCTCGAGACATATTGGTGCGACTCGTCAGTTCAAGCCGTTCTGAAGTCGAGTCCAACTCCAACTCCAACCTAGACGCCCATGCGTCAGCCCTATGAGATCGGATATATGCCCCTCCGAAATTTCACTTTTAGATGCCTCCCAAAGTGCACATCCATCCACCGAGTCCTCAAGTCATCTGCTGCAGCACTCCGAGGGAGGACTCACAATCATGCAATATTTGAGTTATTTTTTGCTGATTAGAACATCCTTCCAAAACCATTAGTCAACCTTTCTCCCTAGTTCTCTTGCATAATCTTAGCCCCCAAACTCCCTCCCGGAAACTGTAACGTCGCGGCTGCCTGTATTTACGAGCGCGTTTATAGCTGGATCGGATTTTATGAAACGAAAATACCTAAATAGAGTACTCCCGCATATGTCATGCTTCATGAGACTTCGCAATATCCTAAAATGGATGTTGCAGCCGGACTACCTGGCATGTAGATACTGATTTGGGGCTGGAAATTACAATTGCCCAAGATCATGTCGCAGTTGCCAGCGTGAAAAGGCCCATGACCTTCCGATATCACGACAGATGATTCGGAGAGCGAGAGAGAGACCAGCAGCCAAACATAATTATTGTGCAAATGCGATTTGTCAATTTCAGCCCTTGCTGAGAAATCACATAGTTAGGGCTGACTCTTCACTTTAACAGGCAAAATATTCCATTCACAATCCCCGATAATGCAGTCCGTTATTTCCGAAATTGGCCTGCAAACCAACACACTGCAGCGTCAATTCAGTAAACCTGGAATGGCCACACCACAGAAGTAATCATTGCCATCGTCTGGGAGAAACAATGAACGGGATCACCGATTCACAAGGAGGTGAACCAATGCCCCCAATGTAACGGGTTGACAGGTGCGGAATTTGTCGTGCGAATGACTAAAGTATCGGTTGGTATGTACACGAAAAATGATCATCTGACAGTCCGATTGCCTTCCTGGTGGAATATTCTCGCCAGAAACGGCGTCAAGATACCCTGAAACTAGCTTCCTCGCTCATGCCGCCCGGAGAAGACGTATGTGTTGATCTGTATCTCTGGTGTGATGACTCATGAAGTAGGCTAGTGCCGTTCAGTAAATCACCTCTGCTCGAAACGTCCCGCCACCCTCCCATAGCGCTCGCATGTGCAGCTCCCTCACAACTCTGTGAGCCTCGCTTTCGTTTGCACACCTAACCAACCACCTGCCTTCCGCACCCAACCCTCTTCCGTCTGCCTTAATCACCACCCGATTTCCCGCGGTTCCAATCTTCTCCAGAACAATTCTTTGCACTCCCGCCCCTCCCATCTCGAGGTCCCGTCGGCAAAGTTCCACATCCTTCTCCTCCAATAATATGCGGATATCATGTGTCCTTGGCAGATTTCCCGTGCTTTTTGTCCGCCCGCCAACTCCGCAAATAGTGAGCAATACGCATCGGCCAGCTGCACTTCCTCCTGTGGCAAGCATACTTGGTAGAACGTACTCTTGCTCGAGAATTGAAGAATTGCGGTTGTCAGGCCTCGAAAACTCAGGTTTCGATCCTGGTGGAAATCGGACATCCGGCCACTCTGAGCGTTTCGGGTCCGAGAAGATGGAAGTCATAGAATGCGCAAAGGATGAAGCCGCCCACGGAGTAACGAAAGTAAGGTGGTAGATAGGACGTCGATCGAGGGATTTGATATCACGGTATGGAATCACTAACAGTTCCGTAGAATCAGCGACGGGGGATTCATAGTTTTTGGAGGCGGGTATGCGGGACCTCGTACGACGTCATTGTCGTCTCTTAAATTGGGAAAATGTATTTTCCGCGGAACCAGACGACGGATGTCTGCTTCAAGAACGGCAGTACCTACTCCCCTAAGGATCACCGTTGAGGACGGTTCGAAGTCTTCGCTTATGCCAGCTAAATATTGTAAACAGAGCCGGATTAGCACCAAGATATCATAGAATGTTTCGGCTAGGAGCATGCAAACGAAACTTTGGGTTCCAAAAGATATGTGGGGCAGATGAATGGTGACACTGCCGAGCCAGCAAAGTCATTGGCAAGGTTCCAGTGTGGTGGTTCTTGTAATAAATAAATAGACCCAGCAAAAAACTACTCTGGACCCGATCAAAAAAGGGTGACTGGCGGGAAAAGACATACACGGATCACTTGGTTGGTTTTGACCAGGTGTCGACGTAGACCACCATCCTTGGTTTAATCGTCTCGTAGTCGTGGGCCTGCAATTCTGGAGGCGGCCGCCTATTCCCGTACCCCGATCGATAGTCCCGCTGCGAGAATTCCGTACGCCGTCCCCAGTCTGGCTATTGGTATCCTTGGCGATGTGTACGATGCCGGTTCCTGAGCTGTCGGAACGTGGCTCTGTATTCGTGGATAGCCCACCTGGGTTCAAACTACCGATTGGAAAAGTGCCCCCATCGACGGGACGTTCGAAAGCACTGCTGGTACATGACGCGGTCGATTCTACAGCGGGGATTTCGGATGACGGCAAACGCCGACTCGAAGATATTGTCCGGCAACAACGATGGCAGATTGGAAGCCAGATGCGTAGAAGTGATCGGGTCGGCATAGAGATCGGATCCTGTAAGTGGCGGTGGTAGTAGCTGCGCACTGGAACAAATTCGATTGATGCCCTCTGATGCTGATAGTGATGAGACGCCGATCAAGGATGTGATGTAAGAACAGGTTGTGTAGATGCTAGACTGCAATGTGCGGGGCTGTCTGGACGGGTATCGCGGCGCAGCTGACAAGTTCGAAATTGATGGTAGGTGTTGGAGGGGGGTAGTGCTGCAGGTGGGCGAATAGAAGAGTGCAGCACACTGTGGTTGTCCGTCCTTGCGTGGGGCGGTGCTAGATAGATGTGACTGAAGCAAGATAAGTGCCTGTCCTGTCCTTTGTCTCTTCACATTCCCATTGCCATTGCCATTCCTGTTCGATTCTCTTTCCCTCTCCCTTTCGTTTCCTTCCTTCTGGTGGGGGGTACGTGGAGAGTCTGACCGAGTTCGTAAGTGAGTGAGCGAGTGAGCAAGTATGTGTGTGTCTGTCTGTCGGAGAGCTCTAACGAACGATGGTGGGAGGAGTGGAGGAAGATGCTGGAGTTATTGTTTGGGGGAGTACTCTACTTACGGGAGGTCAAAAGTAAGTTTATTTGACGGGTGGCGGGCGGGTGGGCAGGAGCGGGCCGATCAGGGGTCGTCGGTGTCACTTTGTCACTTGTCACTTGCACCTACCGTTTCTCTGCACTTTCTTTTTGGGCGCATCTGAGTGAATTAAGTGAATGAGGCTCATGGCTCATCAGAGGGGACAGCACCACCTCTTCGTCTTCCACTCGCATAGCCACTCCACTCACACTCACTCACGCATTCACACTCACACTCACACTCACACTCCTATTCACACTCCTACTCACACCCACTTGCACTTGCATTCGCACTATGCGCCGGAAAATCCTTATTAGCACTCTGTGTTGCTGAAAGTATATCAGTACGTACCAGGCAAGTGCATACGCTACTTCTACATAAGAGTACATACCGTCCTACTACGCTTGTTACCACCAGCAATTACCGTGTAGTGTTGGTTGCTGGCACTGTCCGGCATCACATAAAGTACATGCACACACGTACACACCCACACACCAAAAGCTAGGCTGCAGATCTAAACTCAAAAAAATAAAAAAATACAAAAAATGCACAATTGTCCTTGAGCCGTTCCATCATATCACTTTCTTTCTCTCGAAAACGGATCGCTGTCCGCCCATGTTATCCGTGCCACGATGCCTCCGCCCTGTGCTTCCACACCCGCATCTGGTCCACTTAATTGAGTCTGATAATGCGTTTTCAAGTTTGCCTTCATCTGTCAAGTACATCTGTGCCCATATATAGAAGATCTAGCCTTGACTCCGACTAGAGGCACTTATGTGGAATCTCATTCGTGCAAACACTCGCCCGGCCCATACGGTGCGTTCACTGTACCCGTAGCCATCTGAAGAAACTCCTTCCAAAAACTCCCTTCTTGACAACTCACTCGCATCTGATTGCTTAGTGCCTTCTTCATCATCCTGATCTACCGGGCGAAAATCGCCGGGGCGCCAGCAGATGATTTTCCATCCCAATTGAGAACTTTGCTATAGACGTTCCCTTTCTGATACCTTGACTCGCAAGTATTCTTGACTTCCATACTACCGGACGGATGTACATACAAGTTTCAATTCAGAGTTTCACTGCCTCCTCCATCTCCCATAGATCTGGTATAAAGTAGCCCCCCTGCCGTCTTCTCTCCTGCTCCCCATCTCCTCACAGCACAGCAAGACTTAAGGCGCCGTCGCCAGCGTCCTTCTCAACACACCGTTCTCCTCAAGTCCATGCTCCTCCCCTTCAAACTCTTTCCTACGGTTCACTCAATTGCAACCCGGACCTGGATTCCTCCCGTGGACGGGCATCCCCCGCAATTTTCGTGCCCAGCATGTTCAGCTCTCATTCACTGGCACAGGACAGGATGGCAGACACTTGTCAGCACCACGTAAGATGGGATCGAAGGGTAGGAATGCCTTTCGATGCCATCTTACGTGGAGTTGGAGTGTAGTAGCCTTTCCTCGTACTGTGTGGTGATATCCCTTTAATCCATTCCCTCATCTGCCAGGTCATGGTGTGCACATTTTGTCCTGTGACGGCTTCTGGGTCCCGGCAGAAAAAAGTAGTCTGAAGTCCAGATTCTCCTATGGCTAATTGGACCACGCTAGCCTATGAGGTTCCATGGAATGAACAACGGGCCGATCCGTGCACTGGTATGGCCCCCGCAGACGCAAGAGATTTATATCTCGCATCTCGCGGCCCGAATAACGATCTGGCCAATGATCGGGAAGTCATCCTGCAGGTGCTATGTGATTCCCGATAAATGTCATAGTCGGAATCAACAATGTTAGATAAGTTTAGCACCGGCCAGCGACGACAAATTTGGATACTGTCTAGGACTTATGAAAACGTTGGATTATTTCCCGGGTCCAAGATTCTTTATTGCTTACGAGTGCTTTCGTTCCATTGGTAGTTTCATGTTGTCTTTGCATAGGCTTTGTCTGTTAACAGAGCGGTCTCCTGAGTTCTAGGTGTCGAGAAAGTGGGATCTGAAATTCAGTGCCAGGAATCAATACTGAGCGACCTGATTAATGACGGTCTGCAGGTGCGGTTTGATTATATATGCATCATGATATATGGCTCGGTATTCAGCACACTGTTCTATATATGTCGAGCACTTTATATGATACCTAGAATGATTCAATCTCAAGAAAATTTCGTATATAAGCCAGGCATACTTCCTATTACTGTGTCTTGTGCCTTAACGCCTTGCTAATCAAGGCCAGTTCGGTTCCCATGCATAACTGTGAGTAGGATGTAAGTTTCGTGATTATGCTAAGAGTCTGTATATATGTGGATGTTAAGTTCAGCGGTCCGAGACGGCCCGTTTTTTGTGCAGTGTAACCACCAAATAGCCTCCACAGCTTCGCCATACTTAACTCCAGCGACCCAGCCGACGGATAAGCTAATGCGTGACATTCTTGCCGGTAGGTCACGCAGAAGCGGGTTTGAATGTATTTGTGTTGGGTAGGTCATGTTCCTGCGAACCAACCAAGTTCCAGTTTCGGCGAGCGACTTGGTGCTGGGACCGTCTACCTAGCGGGAAAATGCACTTGCCGATCATTGCCATGATTAGCGGCTTCAACCATTCATAGATAGTCACTCGATATTCTCGAAGTCTCGAAGCCTCGCTAACCGACCCACACAACTTAAAGTATTTGCATGTATACTTGCTTCCAAATAGAAAATCCATGCAACTTTGTGTTGATTAGATTCGTCGGTCGATAGATTTATTTGTTGCTCGTCACCGCTCAAGACATTATCAAACTGAACCATCCTGTGACATAACTGCCTCGTTTGTGTACACAGACCCTGTCGCCTGTCATGCTGGGGCTAATACAACCTGATATTCGTTTGTCTGCACAGTCACCCTAGGCTGTATGAAGAAGGGTGTTTGATCGTCACACCTACCGAACGTTTGATCCTTTGATCCTCTGTGGAGTTAAAACTTGACTTGTGGGTGATATTTGGCCTTTCGTGTTTTGTTGAACTTGATGCATGGGTGGTCGTCGAACCTCATCGAACATCCGATATTACCAGATACAAAGTCCCTCAAAGTTATACACAACCAGAATACGTAAGTATTTGCACCAGCTCTTTCGGACCAGGCTGCAGAACTGTTGTTCCCCCAGTATAGTGGGTTCGGGATCAAATGAATGAATGCGTCGTGGGGTACTTGCTCTACGGACATTATGACCTGGATCATTCGAAACTGTACTGAAACGTATCCAACTAGCAACATCAGATATTCGATTTGATTTGGGTAACTTCTGGATATCTTCTGGCTGCAGTAGCGACTGTACGTTTCAAATGCAGTGTGGCATGTTCCCTCTGCTGGCTTGCGAAGTTCTCCATGCATTTACATCGTCGTGAGATACATAGCTAGGTCGAAAGCTCCAAGTTGTGGTGGCTGCGTTGCCATGACACATTGCCTACCTTGGTTTGTATCCAAATGCACATGTGGTAGTACTGAGGGCGCCACATGCGGGCTCTGTTTTCGTTGGCAGAGTATCTGCACTGCATCATCAAAGGGAATGGTCCAATGGACCGGCGAAAGATAAGGAAACAGGACTCGGCAACTGCTGCGAGAATCCCCAGCGTCATTCCCGGCAAATAGGTTTCGACGCTAATTTGAAGCGTCTAGTCAGTATGAACCGGAGTCGGGTAGAGGTTCGCCCAGAGCATAGCAGAAGGTCGATGATTTCTGGGAATGCTTTCATCCACGTCGGGGTTTTGTAATTTGGGAGTCCAAAGCTTACTCTGACGATCAGAAGTTGGCGACCGTCGATCCCAGGCATTTTTAATCTTGAAAAGGAGCTCAGAAGTGATTTGGTGTCTCTCCAGCGTCCGCTCAGCCAACTCACACACTCTATAGTAGTCAGCAACAAGTGTGGGGTAGATCGGAAAAACGTACGGGACTATATGGATAGGTTCAAACGTCCGGGTCGTTTTTTATGACTACCCCACCAAACAAAAGTTGACCGGGAAATGCTAGTTTAAATAAGGTTTGAAAGCATAGATATGAAGCAGTATCATGTGCCCTGCGAGAGGAACCGAAAGGTGGCAGAGGTACTGAAACTTGTTCCCCAAAATATTCCAAGTGGTGCAATTGGAGTATTGTGTCTAATATCCATGCATCCAAAGTAGGACTTGTGCTGCGGATCAAGATTTCCCAAGCTGTTCATAACGTTTTGAACTTGTTTATGACAACATATTCTCATAAACGGTCCACGCTCCTGTATGATAACAAGCGAGTGATCTAGTATGAGCATCATAGTATCGTTTGTTTGAACCTACGGATTCGAGGATATGAATCGGCAGATATTGTGCGGAAAAGCTTCGGGTTTTGGATGTATTTTAGCGGGGAGGCTTGAGTGAAGTGGTTGGGAAAGGGAGCTGTAGGCTGGTTCACTGGTCTTTGGTATAGATAGATAGCTCTCTGGGACATACTCCAGATCTAGATATTAATCGGATAACACTTTCAGATAGAGTGTGTTGGCGTATCTGTGACTAATCTACATTGTAGCGGCTTTTGATCTGTCTGAAATGATATATCTCGTCCGCCGCCAAAGTGGTAACCCACTCCCTTGCTTGATCGCTTCTGTACAGTAGCGTAGAGTTGGTTGTGTGGTCGTACTCTCACGTTTCACAAGGAATGGGCTCCTTCCGATGACCCGACAGGGATGAGCCTGGTTACTAAGTAGTGCTCTAAAACTTTTTCCTACCAGTACTTCTTCACATCCTCAGCGCAATAATACGCGATACCACCTCTTCACCTTCAATTTCACGAATCCATACGCAATGTATATATACAACGTTGAATGCAATTCCTGTTCTCACCCCTTAAAGCTCGATGCTTAGTCCTCATTTTCGTATGTCTTCTTCATCGCCCCATCCACAGTCCTCGCATGAGTTCTGTAACTGCTGTATTCTCTTGAACGCAACGGTATCTTGTCAGATGGGGCATACAATAAACACGACCTCTGGACTGAGATTAGTCCCTCATTCCGATGGAGGTAGACCTCGAATTAAGCCGGAATCCCCTCGTTATCAATGAGGGTGGTTTGACTACGATGGTCTTACATTTCTTTACGTAAAGCCGATGTATGTGGCTATGTGTATTGGAGGAATGTTGGCTCTAGATTAGAATATCTAGTGGTTGATTGTTAAAAAAGAGCCTCGACGCATGTACTATAAACCCGGTGCTCTCGTGCCCAGTCGGTCGGCCAGGTCGGCCCTAAAACCGCTTGCGAAGGGGACAGACGCTGGCTTGCGAGCGCATAAACCCGGCATAATAAAGGAAGGGATGGCGTACAGTTTGATAGGATTCGAGTGACTGTAGATGTTCAACAGATACCGCTCTGCTCTACAGACCCACAAATTCACACCGATTGTACTCCACTTTAGATCTCCCTGCTCACTAGAACTTCGGCACCGTATTTTCTCTTATTGCCGAGTTTACACGGTATATGTATCGTACATTAAGTATAACCATTAGAGAAACAAAATAAAAGTCTATCGACAACCAAAGATCCACCAACAGAAACCCAAAGCAACAAGTAAAGACGCCAACCCAGAGGTACGAAAAGCACTATCCAAAAGCATTCCCCATACGATGCTCCTTCAGATACTCGCTTCCCTTCTCCAAATACTCTTGCCTTGTGACCACCGCTCCCTTCCATTCCGCATCCTTCTCTTTCGTACCACACCACTTCGCAGCTCCCCTCCATGCATCAAGTGTTACATTTCCAGCTTTCCTGACATTAATTGGTGATCCATACGGTAATACTGCAGTTAGCTCTTTCTTGAGCCTGTCCTCGAACCCTTGGAATGCTGTGTTTCCACCTGTACAAAAGACATCTCTGAGGATATCATCTCTCTCTGCGGGATTCGATATTCTATGCAATAAAATATCCGACGCGATCTCAACAATTCCCGCTTGGTCTAGACCTGCCATTGAGGGTTCAAAGACGATTTCTGGAACGCGGATACGCTCCACATTAATATGCATCTGATTCTGTTCTGCTTGATTCTCTGAATCGAAGGGCCTTGTGCCCCTAAGGAAGGCGTGTAATAAACTTTTGGTCCAGTCCGCTTGCGCGTCACGGGTGTGGTGTTCTTCGAAATTGGGGTCATGTGCGAGTAAAAGTGCTTCGATTGATTTCAGCTCGCGGTTTAGCTCTTCATCTTCTTCATCGTCATCTTCGCCTGTTCCGCCTGTACCAATGGAACGATATACAGCCCAATCATCATCGTTAGCACCAAATGTGTCGTCTGCTTCTGCATTCCCTCCTCGGCGTCGCTTTTTGGCAGCAGGTGTGTCTGAGGCCAAGTTTGCAATCGATTTCATACGCATTTGACTAGCCAGGGACTTGCGGTCTGTGAGCTCTGTACGAAGACGTTGTCGGTCCTTGAGTTTTGCCACGAGAGAATCCCTGACGGCTCGCTTTTCGCCGACCCACGTGTCTAAGTCTCTCTCACGGGCTTCGACATCCTTGCGTTCCTCCTCAGCAAGGCGTGCTTTTTCAGCATCCTTCTCAGCTCTGGCGCGTTGACGGGCGTCGTAGCTGCTCTTTACGAGCCTCTGCTGGCGTTTTTGCTTCTTTCCTTCTTCATCTAGCTCTTCGTCCGGTATGTCAACTAAGGGGAAGGTTGGTACTTCGTCGGGTTCTTCTTCTCCAACATCCTGCTTCCGTGCGCGCTTGATGTTCTTATCAAGGTCTCTAATCATCTTTTCGAGTTGCGACTCGTCGTCAAAGTCATTGGACTCTAGAAGACGTTTGAAGTCGCGTTTGCCCATTGATTCGGATTTTGATTGGAGGTCTTTGTAGTATTCGAGCTCTTGTTCTTTTTTGATGAGCTAAATCAAGGACTCCGTTAGCTCACCGGCTTGCACTGTTAAGTATAGTATAATGCACTCTACCTTCTCTAATCTTGCCTTTGCAGCCTGTTCTTGCAATCTGCGACCGCTTTCTTTTCTCTTTTCAGCAATCTTGTCGAGTTCTTCCTGGGACTTTTCAAACTTCACAGCCTCTGTAAAAGAAAACTGGATGACCCTATCCTTCTCCTCAAGAAGGTCTGGTTGCAGGTAGCTTTCTAACTCTTCCTTGTAATCTCCGGGCACGTAGCAGTGGTCCATAATTAAAGCCTCTGCCTGCCAATTTGCAAGTTTTGAAGGAAATCCCGGGTACTTCAGTTGTAGCAACTTCAGCATGAAATCTGTCCCCTGGGATCCCCCCCAGCTTAGCCTGGTCGTCAGAGGTACGAGACCCTTTCCGTTGATGACTGGAATTAAGTGTGTGGCAGTATTTCCCGACGACAGCACCAGCCCACTCCGACCGCCATTATAATTGAACGAAAAGAGCGCATCGATACCATACACAAGACTCGGAGCGTTGTAACCCTCAAAGATGAGTTCTGTAACCACTAATTACCTAGTCAGCTGTTTGTATGCACGTAGCTTTCAAATTCCAGGGGACCAACTCTTTCTGCTGTAGTTCGGATTGCACACTGCCTCCGTCATGACAAGTGGGTGTCCCAGCCCTCCGTCAGTACCGCCTTCAAGTCCCAGTTTTATAAATGTGTAATCCAGCAACATCTCTAGGGCGTCAAAGTTGCTCACGACGTTCCCGTCGAATATATTCTTTGCCTGACCGCGAGCGGTCGCATCCACAAAAACGTCATAACCGCCAAAGGTATACTTCTTGCCTAGTTTGCGATCAAGGTAGCGTGCGACTTGCGGTGGGCAGGCGAGGCGTGGCAGAGGATCGTGTGCGAAGCCAGCGCGCGTTTGCCATGAGCCTACAAAGGCGTTGGTCAGCTCGAGGGCACGAACGCAGGACATGGAAGTAAAGTACCATTGTCGATTACAATCGGTAGTTCATTATTGTATTTAAAAGTGGGATCGAAGTCGTCGTCGATATTTCTAGTCAATGGTGCTGGAGGGGTGGGGAGGGTGTAGAGCTTCGGAGGTGGTTTAGGTGAAGTAGACGCTGGAGATGTAGTGGAGGTGGTGGTGGTGGTCATTGTGGCTGTGGGTTGTACTCTAGTGGTCTGTGGTCTGTAGTCTTTGGACTGTGGTCTCGGAGGATTGTGTTATCTGAGGCGAAACATTTGAAGAACGTGCGATGTGTAATGTATATTCAGCCTTGAGTCTTGCGATTTTGTTTGTTCACTCAACCCCACTGCAGCTTCGAAGAAGGTCGCGTTCGGGTTGTCAAGCAACCGAATGTGACAACATGCAGTAGAATTCAACAAAGACAAATAAAGCAAGCAATAGAGTGATGTAGAATTCAATAGGGAAACAACAAAAAAACGCTGCTGCTATATCAACAAGTTAAGGCCTGACCTAAGCACAGCTTTTCTCCATCCATATCGTTGCCATCGTTACTTGGGCTCTTTGAGGCTGTTGGTCGCTGTATAACACCAAAGGGTCTCTGTTAGCTCCCCGCCATTTTGAATGCGTGTACATGACAAGAAGCACTTCGCATCATACCCTCAAGATGGAATTGGACGTTCGACTGATAATTCTTCCACATCTGCGCGACGATCTCCGTATTCATATTCTTAGTGTTAGTGTCCTGTGGCGACGCAAATTTCTCATTAGCCTCCACTTTACACAAAGTGAAAAGCTTTACCTGAAGCATGCCGTTCAGCATCACAACTGCCTCGTTGAGCTTCTCCTGTTAAGAGGTCGTTGAGCCAAATCTAGACAATCTCAGTCACGGTGTGCGCAGAAACGTACAACATTGTTGATGATACGCGAAAACAATTGCGCTGCAGTAGGTGGCTGTTAGCAACCTATCTATTACCTTTCGCCATCGATTATATGATTACTACCTTGCTGGTGCTCGTGTGGACTCTCCATGGAGGTGGTTGTTCTGTTGTTGCTGTATGGTGTGTTTGTATGATGGTTGCGGTTTTGAAACTTCACCGCCAATCTGCTAAAATGGGCATATCATAACAGGAAGATAACACCACATTGGACTAAACAGAGCTCCATTGATGATCAAAAGAGCCAAATTTTGTCATTTGGAGTCGTTGTGTGGACAATACTGAGGCTTAGTTCATAATGGATCACTCATCTACCCCAAGATCATTCGAAGGGCGGCAACGTACGTTGAACGAATATAAACTTTAGACTATGACCTGCAGTCCTACTAAGTCACCAAAGTACTTAAATACTTATAGTACCTAAGTGCTGTTGTTCATTGATATCACTGTGCTACTGGCCGTCTCCGTCTCGATGGCATGCTCTTCACATGATGGTTTAGTGTTAGAGGCAGTAAACAGCCGATGTTGATTGGGAGCATGCTGGTATTCATCCATTCCTTTTCTCCAATGCTCTAAACCACAAGCTATTGAGGTAAATACCTATAGCCTGCTAATTACAGTGATCCATCGTATAACATTCCAATGTTTGAAAGATCCCCGAAACATTAATTTTACAACGGCCAGTTGGTTCGTTATGCTTCATTTTTGGTACGCCAGTAGTAATCTATCTCACAAAACCATAGTGAAACAGACTAAAAAGCCCGCAGAAGGTAAAAAAACACTAACACTAACAGTTGCACCCATCATCACCAATATCCCAGACAGATCGTTTAACCCTTCTTCTTCGAGACACCAACGGTCCGGCCCCGGCGACCAGTGGTCTTGGTGTGCTGGCCACGGACACGGAGACCCCAGTAGTGTCGGAGACCACGGTGAGCGCGGATCTTCTTTAGCCTCTCTAGATCCTCACGGAGCTTGGAGTCGACACCGTTCGCGAGAATCTGGTAGTTCTTGCCGTCGACAATATCGCGTTGACGATTGAGGAACCAAGTGGGAATTTTGTATTGGGTGGGGTTCTGGATGATGGTGACGATACGCTCGAGCTCTTCGGTGGTAAGCTCACCGGCACTAGAAATCCGGCATTGAATTAGAAGGTCGCAAACGACGACAGATGACTGGAGTATATACCGCTTGTTCAAGTCGACATCGGCCTTCTTGCAAACCAAGTTGGAGTAACGACGTCCAACACCCTTGATCTTGGTCAAGGCGTACATGACCTTCTGCTTTCCATCAACGTTGGTGTTGAGGAGACGAAGGATGAACTGGAAGTTCGACTTTTCGCCACTGACGAGAGACCTATCGTATCAAAAGAACCCCATCAGTAACCCATCCAATTCCCTAAACCTCCCCGATTTCCTGTCTCCCAGTTCATCCCACAAGCCACGGCTATGACCACTGTCATCATCGGTACACCGCTACCCATCCCCACTCCCCATCCTTTCAGAGTTCCACAATTTCGCGGCAGAGTATAATCGAGGCAGACTCACATAATGGGCGTATGAGGTCAGTCGCCGGTCTCGTAAGAGTTGTCGGAAACGGGTTGTCGTAAGTTGTTGCTGCGTTCGTCGCGTTCGGTAGTCTCTGCCGTTTCTGTGCTCGAATCTGTGTCTGTGCGGTGTGATGAGAGGAAGCAAACCCTTGTGACGGCTGATTCACGGAACTCAAGATGTGTAAGATAAGGGCTTGCAGATTATCGCGATAAGATGCAGATTGTTACCCGCCTCGCTCATCGCATGGTCATGCACGTGTGTGTGTAACACAACTACCTCATTGCATCTAGGACCTTGTTGTGGGTAGACGCTCTTTCTCATATCACACTTCTATTTTTTCTTCTTCACTCTTCTCTGCCCTTAAATTGTTCCTTCTTTCACTTACTTTCCTCTGACATTCGACATGGTGCGCTTTTGGCCCTTTGGTGTATGTTGTGCACCTGCTCTCCACGCGTTCTAGCACCGTCCTGAGTCTAACATCTTCAGGGCGATGACAACTCTCCTAGTTCCTTTGAGCGGATTCTGGTAAAACTAGCCTCCCAGATACAAACAACTTCATCCAAACTTGCGGCTCTCCGACAGCGTTTGCGCCGATACAAAGCTCTCTTCACCATCTACTCCGTGATCGGTTATATTCTTTTTTGCATTATCATTGTATTGGTGGTTGGACGTCAGAATATCGGACTGCAAGAAAGTTGGGGTTTGGTCGGTGGACCAGTAGGGTGGGTATATACCTCCACAGATCTTGTTACCGGGCAGGTGCTGAGCTCTCAATAGCATATACCTTGTTCGAAAGCTGCTGGACCTTTACTATGGCCGACGGATCGCATCCACCGAGTCTAGACTCGAGGAGCTTCAGATGGAGCAACGTACTACCATCGAGAAGCTGAAGGCTGCAACCAAGTATTCAACCACACACTCTCTGATTGAAAAATATGGCGATACAACCACTAGGGTCACAGTGGAACCCAAACAGGAGAACAAGAAGGCACCATCCACTGGACCGGTTTCCAAGGCCCCACCACCACAGCCACGCCAACCGTCGCAACAGCAGCAAGCTCCACAGCTTTCACCTCTGCTGACGCCCGACCAAATCCGAGTCCAGCAACAGCTACTTGCCCAGCAGGAAGCAGGTATCCCACCACAGTATGGCCAGGTACAGCCTAGTAACGTACAACCGCGGCCTCCCACAGGCTCTCAACCTCACCAGCCTAATCCTCCACAGACACTTCACATGCAATACCAGACTCAGCCTCCCTCGCAACAACATCTACAACCGGAAGAAGCGACCGCACCAAGGTGGTATGATCGCATTCTGGATGTGGTGCTGGGAGAAGACGAGATGTCGGCAAAAAATAGGTTCGCGTTGATCTGCAAGAACTGCAAGATGGTCAACGGACTTGCACCTCCCGGAACGCGTTCCTTGGATGACATGGATCAATGGGGATGTGCCAGATGTGGTACCATGAACGGCGGAAGAAAGAACCTGGTACTCGTGCCAGAAGAGGAGGAGAAGGACGAGCTGGAATCCGAGTCTGAATCAAAGTACCCTGCAGCTAGGATGACCCGTAGCAGGGCAAGGCGGGAAGACTCTGTGGCGACAGATGACAACGGCAGTGAAATTTTTAAGCAAGAGAGCGAGGCGGATGAACCGGAAACGCTCAAACCAAAATCAAAGGCGAAGGCTAGGGGGAAGAAGAAGGTGTGATTTCTTTAGGATGCAATTTTGACTTTCAGTAGCTTTACGCCGACACTCCTTTAGAAAGGGGGATTGTCTATTACTTTCTATTAAATACCTCCTTTCCATTGGCTCCTTTTTCCCTCAATGTTAGTGACACGCTTATTTTGTTTCCTTCTGGTTCAGGTATGATTCTATCTAGTAATTAGGGAACAATGTATTCGTGACGGCAAGGCATACTGATGTTGGGTGAGACCTGTCCTATTGCACACCATCTCCAGAGAATCAGTCGGCTCGATCCTGAGGACTCATGATTCTACGATGCAGTGTGTACGACCAACCCTGTGATATCAAAGTTGAGTTTAATATATCCTCTCCTGCCCCCAATGGAAAAACCCCAGCCAGAACTCCACTCTATGTAGCATATACACCGTCGGGAAATGCAGAAACAAATCCACCCGTAAAATATACAAAACCTTTTAGGTATGCAACTATTGCCTTTACTTATCACTTGTTCCATTCTTCTCTGCAGTCATATTCTCTTCAACATCCACCGATGCCATCTCCTGCATCTCCTGGCTTTTCAGTACCCTCCCGAGTTCTCCATACCCATTAGTTCCCTCCGTACCCCCTGCCTTCTGCTCTTCACCACAATACTTCTGAATGCTCATTCCAATCTTTGCCAGCCTTAATGCTTCGTTCTTCCACACCCACCCCTCAGCCTCGCTTCCATCCGCCAAAACGAGAGCATACCCGCGCTCACTATCGTCCACCTGTTTCGCACCAGCCGTCGCATGTTCCTCGAGCACCACACTCACAACCTTACCTCGAGGGCGCACATCTTTACCCAAAAATCTCGAGTCGCGGATTGTCTCCTCGCCTGAGAATGGCCATCGCCCTACGCGCCCGCTGTACGTCACGTATTCGCGGATCCCGCTTATACGGTGGAGGATGTAGAGGTTTTTTACACCGGGTACATCAACACCGCGGAGCGAGTAGTAGTTTGTAATCCATATGGTGGTGTTTTCTTTGCTCCCCTTCTCGTCGTGTTCGGTTTTGGGACAGGACATAAGCTTGTCGGTGCGACCTAATGGAACTCGGCCCTCTGCCTCCGCATTTGTGTTCCAAGTGGTAGTGTTTAAGAACTGAGCTTTGATTCCTCGTTCTTTACAGGCCTGTTGGAAAGCTGGCCAGGAGGCCCCCTCACCGAGGGTGACGATGACATCTTTAGGCCAGTTGTCGTGGGCGAGGAGCGTTTCTACCACCTCTGCTGCAACCTCAGGGGGGTAGCCGCGTCGCTTGACTTCGGGCGCAAGATTTCCATAGTGTTTGAGAAGGATGTCAAGTTCACCGTCGGCGGCACCGCCATCAAGTGCAGCGGTGAGGGCGGCCTCGAGCTCCTTTTGATGAGCAGCTAGACCGTCTAAACCCTCACGTACGGCTTCGCCATCGGGATATACTGGGACAGGTGCATCGCGAAAGAAACCTGTGGTGGGATCGTAGGCAACGAGGTGGTGAGTGATATTGTCACTAATCCCGCCTCCAATTCCACTGTTCTGGAGACTCTGGTCTGACACAGATGTGATACGGGAGGAGTTGCTCATATTCCCTTTCCCTGTGAATGGTGCAAAACCAGGACGGTTCTCACCATCGAACCATGAAGGGTGGTAGGTCTGGATAACACTCCTCAACCTGGCGCCACCAATGGTAGATGAGGGGATTACCAACTGCGGCTGCGTTAGCTTCTTCTGCGCTTTGATGGCGGCCACCTTCCGTGCTTGTAAAACGTAGTCGAGAAGAATAAGAAGTGGGTCTTTAGGCTTCTCAGGATCTATCGGAGCAACATCATCTTGAATAGGGTATTCGTAGTGATGCAGTGCATCTTCAGCTTGCTCCACAACGATGGCCTTGAGGCTGTTATAGTCCACTAGGTCCCTGGTAGCAGGGTCTTTGCTGCTCAAAATATCCAGGAGCACAGTAGGTGTAGCAATAAGAATATGTGGATGCCTATGGGTATTCAATAGCTCTATCTTTTCTGCTAGCCCCTCCCCTCTATGCAGAGCCTGGACAAACCCGGCAGGATTTGCCATAATCGCCTGTGATCCCGTCGCTTCCAGCAACGCAGTAACGTGTGCATGATACTGCTGTACCAATTCGGTATTGGGCGCGATAATCAGCGCTGTAGTAGTGAGGGGTTTGTTCCCCTTCTCCGCAGTCAGCCGCATCGACCGCGCCAATGTCAACAGCCACACTGAGATTGCAAAGCTTTTCCCCGTGCCGGGCTTGCTATGCGCAATAACAGAGCAGCCTTTCGTCAACTCTGAAAGGAGTAAATACTGGATGCTCGTGATGCGCGAGGCGTCGGGGAAGGCTCGTCGCACTGTGTCTGCTACAACTGGCCGCAGGCCTGTTGATTCCCAGCTGGATTCGGACCGCTTGAAAGGCTTTTGTTCTTCACCATTTGGTTTCTCACGGTGGTGGGGCCTCCATGTGACCACGGTCTTAGATTTAGGCTCTTTGATCGCCCGTTTGGTGCTGTCAGAGAGAAGTTCCGCGATCGAAGCATCAATTTCGGTATCGGAAGCTTTGACCTGGTGCTTGGAGCTAGGCTCTTTGGTCGATTGGTTGGTGCTTTCAGAGAAGAGTTCCGCGATCGAAGCGTCGATTTCGGAAACGGAAGCTTTGGAGTTGTACTGGACAGGGCTTTCTTCAGGGTCGGAAATGACGCGTTGGGGATCTCTAGAACCGTTATGGGAGGGCTCCTCCGTAATTGTATCTTCATGCCTATTGGCATTCCTTCCTTTACCGGTTTCTCGGTAGTTGTTGCTTCCTCTCGGGTTGTTTGTGTTGGGTGGAGGAGTGTAGAACCGTGCCTGAGGCGCTGAGACGAAGGCAGTTGGTGGTTTAAGTGGTAGAATTCGATTTCGACATGTTCGCAGCGGTTGGAAGCGGCATCGTAGGCAGATATAGGGAGACCGAGCGACCGGAAGGAGCATAGCAATTAGGTTGGTGCTCTTCTCAGCGGGGTAGCGGGGGAGTAGAGGAGGAGGCGGAGAGAGAAGTTAGCAGGTATATAGATCAGCTTTTTGTCCAACTGCAGGGTACGTCAAGAACCGGACTAAAAATTAAACGTACGAACTTTACAGGTCTTTGCCGCGCAACACAAGCTCCTCCGACAAAGCTTGGAACTAGAAGGCTACCATTAGTCAAGATCTGGGAACGCTGGGAGAAAAAGTACACTTTTGCGGGTGACAGACAGGACGACCTTGGCACATGTTTTGTTGTTTGTATCATGAACACCCCTTCATCAATTGTTTGTTGTAGAATTTATATTTTAGAAACAGAAGAGCCCTTGTCCTCTGGCAACCCGCAGAGTGCCAGTACAAGATAAGAAGAGTCACAGAAATCAGCAAAAACTCGACCAAACAGAAGAACGCCGTAGCGAACATAAAATGCCTTGGTCAAACAGAAAAACTCCAGAAGAGCTTCAAACCAAAACACTCCCGCAATTTCACTTGTGAGATCTTATCTCAACATACTCTCTTCAACAGTGACCATGGCCTTGGTATCCCTCGCGCCTCCAAAACGCAACGCGGTCTCGATTCATAACGAATGCGACCTAAAAACGTGAACTGTCCCAACAGAATTCCGTTCGGAAGGTTGCTGCTGAGGACAACAACGGCCACGAAGGAGATATCACAGTCTTTCTGCCAAAACCGTATCGTGGCATCAACCTGCACCCGAGTTCCATCTGGACCATGCCGGTATAGTTCGTTTTGATCAGAATTGAGGTACTTTAGTGGGGGTCCTCCGTTTCGTATAAGGCTCATATGAGAATGTCAGCTGAGGATAATGTGTCTCAACTGTCACCATTGCAGTCTGCTGCAATGGTGTCAAATCTGCCTGAATGATTTGTGTGACAGGCGAAATCAAGATAGACTTGGTCCGTTTTTATGGTTGTATATCCGTGTTTTTTCGTCGCCATCAAACCCTTTCAAAACGAAATGACATCTTGGTAAGGCAGGGATGCAGCCTTCTACAATGTGGAGATATGCACTCAGGTATGGCTGCAGGTTTGCCTTGTCGGTAACCTCCAGGGCCATATTACGCAGGATATTACGTTCCGATTGGGAGGCGGGACAGGAGATGCAGTGCGCCGGGGAGGAGTATAATAAGCAGAGTTTCCTACTAGCCTCTACGGTTTGCAGAGCGTATTGTTGAAGGATTTTATTATAATATTTAGACCAAGGGATTGTGATAACGAGAAGTGAGTCGTCATCTTTGAGAGCTTCGATAGCTAGCAACTACATTAGCTTTAGTGGTAATAGCTTGAACAGCAATGTAGCGTTCGTCCTTGCTCACGAGGGATCTCGCAACCTGACGGAAAATCTCGCTTGGAACAATAGAGAAGGTCGAACCGTGCGTGGTGGCCATGTTCAAGACAAGTAGAGGGTGAAGTTCGGATTGAAAGACTGGCGGTGGTATTGAAGGAGAATACTGGAGAGAGAGCAATAAAAGAAGAGAGGATTGTCGAGGTTTGAAGATGATGAGAAAACAGATCATTCAACCTCCGGAGCTTCTCTTGGTCCTGAAGTTTACTCAAGCGAACAATACTAAATAATCCATCCTCCAGCGCCTCAGACACCACATATACACATGAATAAACAATCACTGTCCCCTCATTACCTCTATTATACCTCACACCACCAAAAACTAAGAGCTGCAATAAACAACCTATTCGTGCAGTATCTACCCGGATCGGTCCAACGGCCAGGTAGGAGCTATCCCACCTTTCCTATACACCTGAACTCCAGCAACCCATACCCCCACAGTGTTCCTATCATCACCATTATATACCCACTTAGCCACTTTCTCTTCCCAGTTCTCCCAACCAAAAATATCCACCGCACTATCCAAAACCCCATCTTTTATCTGTGGCTTTCGTACTTCCGTATTGTCAACACCACCAGTTTTAGGCGCCGATTTGTCAACCGAATCGGGGTGTGCTAATGGGGGTAGTCTGTCCTTCATCTCGACATCCTCAACCTTTGCCGTCTCGTCCTCATCAACCTTTGGGGTTTGGCCGTTAAAATCCAGCTCTGCTGTAGGCTCCTCCTCCTCCTCCTCCTCCTCCTCCTCCTCCCCCTCCTCTTCCTCCGGCACGTTCCCCATTCCCACCAAGATGGCATCCCATTCCATCCCGACCCGAAACGCACCAATCTTGTCTCCCAGTCCAACCACATCTGCGCCTCCGCTTGTAGCCAGATACAGCGCTTCAGTAAGACTCAGCTTCGTTTCGTCGCCGTCCACCAACGCAACCATCCTGCTGACCAAGGTAGCCTGCCGAACTGCCTCAAGGATGCTGGGAGAATAGCCACCGCTCATATCAGTGCCCAACCCCACCTTGATGCCCTTCTTCATCAATGCTTTAATCTTGGCACAACCGCTCGTCAACGCCAAGTTTGATACTGGGCAATGGCTGACCCCTGCATCTCTCGAGCTGATGAGCTCAATCTCCTCATCGGTAAGGTGTACTGCATGCGCCAAGATCGTGCGATCAGTCAACAATCCATGAGTGTCGTAATGGTCGGTATAGCTCTGTGACTCAGGAAACAGCTCCTGCACCCATTTCACCTCGGCCTTATTCTCGGAGACGTGCGTTTGTACCGGTAGCTTCTCCTTCTCTGCCAGCTTCCCAAGCCCATGCAGCATCTTACTAGAGCAGCTGGGCCCGAACCGCGGGGTGATGATAGGACACACGAGTTTCCGCTCAGGATCCACTTTGTGACAATGCGCCACTGTAGCCTCGGTATCGCGGATAGCAGTCTCAGGGTCTGCATCTATGTACCAGTCTGGCGCATTCATGTCCATGCAGCACCTCCCCACAAATGCGCGCTGTCCCGCCTTCAGACACAGGTCGGCCAGGAGGTTGGTAGAATCCACACTACGCGTAGCGTAATACGCAGCTGTAGTCGTTCCATTAGCCAGAGTGCGTGCAATACAGCGTCCATACACCCTCCGGGCCTTATTCCGATTTGCCAGCGAAGCCTCGAGCGGGAATGTGTACTTTTCCAGCCAGTCTAGCAGGGTCGACTTTCCAAAGATTCCGGCGTTGGGGTACTGGCTCGCGTGGATGTGTGTGTCCACGAACCCAGGGAAGAAGAACTCGCTCTCCGAGGCCTGTGTGAATACAACCTCAGCACCAGACCAGTCGCCTAGGTCGCCGTTGAGACGTGATTCAGGAGAGATAGCGTCGTGGTCGATGTGTACGATTACTCCGGATTCGTCGACGAAGACTGCTGCGTTCTCCAGGATCTCGAGAGTGGTGGGTGTCGGTGTATGCACGAACGTGCCAGTAAAGATAGTTCGTCTTCCCATTATGGTTTCTATGGACGGCGGGCAGCTGGAGAAGTTTCGAGTGGTGGCGGGATGCTGGTACAGCGAGGCTGATTGAGAAGTATGGGGATTGGGGATTCACTGGGCGCAGTATTAGAACTAGCAAGCACTTCAAGCCGAGTCGCTGAATAGGGAATGACGAAGAAGAGGCTCCGCCTTTATAGATTAGAGATACGAGGAGTCTTACATCGGTACATGCCTAACGTATCACCGGTTTGACTCTGGGCGGCGGCGCTGGGTCCCTTGCTTTCCAATGATCTCGTTACCTGATACCGGGGAATCCATATCGCAGAGACATTGCGAATGACCGACGATTGGGAACCGCCTAAAAAACATCCCGGTAGAAATTCAAACCAATAGGACACACTCGACGCCGTCCTCCGCCAGGCAGAATATGAGACATGACTCTGGGGGTTGTTGTGGTGGACGGCGAGCTCCGAAAGCTTGTGTCATCTCAGGCTCATCGTAGCTGCAGAGTAAGACTCGAGCTTCTAGAACGGGTTTCAACATTCTGGACTCTGCATGACCCAAAATCATAAACATGCATAAAGAAAGGAAAAAGCACAGATTACCCAGCCATTGGCTCTACAAAACAGAAACGCTATATACAACCACAAAATCCGCAGCTAACTCGCAATCAAAGAGAAATACAAACACTGGCCGTGCTACTCATAACCTATCTTACTCCGAAATAAATGGACGCTTCATGCATGTTTACGGACGACTCAGATAATCATATGCGCTAAACACTTGCTCGCCTGGGCGCCACCATTCTTCTCATACTCCTCCCTCTCCCCCCCTCGACTCCCGAGTTGATTGGCAACTGGCCCTTCTCCTCTGCCTCCCGTAAAAACGCCTTACCGAATTCGTAGCCAACCTTACAGATCTCCTCAAATTTTGCGAAATCCAGAGTTCCGTAAGCATCGATGGGAGGCCTTATGTATATACAGCCAGGCGATTTTTTTGCACGCTCAAGAGCATCCACCGAAGATACATAGGCCAATCTTGCCTGGATTTCCGCCAGTGTCGGTGGGTTGGGATAGGGCGAGAATGGATTCCATCTGGTGTATACTCAGTTAGCAACGCTTATGAGGGAAAGGCATGCACTATGTACCGATTGACAAACGCCCAGAACCCCGAGAGTGAATCCCCAAATTGCTGGGGCGTCTGATCATCCACACTCCCTACATCAATGGCAAATATCGTCTCAGCCCCGAGTGATTTCATATGTGCAACAGTAAGATTGTCGACATAGCCACCATCCAACAACATATCCCCTTCATCGCACAGCGGAGGCAGAAGCCCTGCGAGTGACATGGATGCACGGATATAACGCCATGCATAGCCGCTTGTGTGGATCTCCATTCGGCTTTTGCTGATGCTGGTGGTGTTGCAGTAGAATTCAAGCCAAAAATCTTCGATCTGTGAGTTTCCAAACGTCTTGAAAATTCCGCGGTTGAATTCGTGACCAGTTGTATAGGAAACAGAAGGATATGTCAGGTCGAGCACAAACCGCCACAAGCTTGCCATCCGACCAGCGAATCTCTTTGCATGCCCGTAGACAGGAACGATATCTGCGTCCCGCGAATAGAGTGCACCGACGAATGCGCCGATGGAAGTTCCTCCAATAATATCAATCGGAATGCCAGCCTCTTCCAACGCCCTGATAACTCCCAAGTGTGCTATACCCCTGGCACCACCTCCGCCCAATACCAGTCCAATGCTCTTGCCGCATAATCGTCTCGCAATCCTGTGGAAATCACTCTTCACAGCCGACTCCGCGGGATATATTGGAGTTTTGCCCAGTCTCTTGCTCGTATATTTCGCAACTTCTGCCTGCAATATGCGTACTCTCTGTTTAAGAGCTGACCCAAATTTCCTACCGGCCCTGTCATTAATAGTAGGCCCAGGAGTTGTCTTGAATGCCATCTGAACATGATGGTGGCCGCCGTTCACCCACATGCGGTTCTTCAACCACTGTCGAGTCAAGCCCGGTGGACAATATCGATCGGGATGAAGGAGAATGAGCTCCTTTCGGGCAGTCGTTTTCATGCCAACAAGAAATCGTTCATATTCGCCGATATTCGGCGATGACTCCGCAAGGCCAATGAGAAGAATGCAGTCGGCTTGAGATATGCATGTTTGCGTCCAGGGGGCATTGACATTGGTGTCGGCAACGTAGAGTACCATGCCATATTTTTCCTCCAGATCCGCGAGATAACCTTGCAGCTTGAGCTTTCCCATGCGAGAAAATGCGTGACGTCCCAAATGATTCAATATGGCTGATTGATTGAGCACCGTCACGCCGTTCGGAATCCCAATCTGAGTCAGCGCAGTCGAAAGGCGGTGAGCAAAGTCCATAACTGGCACACCCGCAGTAACCGGAAGAACGCAAACGGTACGTAAATTAATTGTTGATGAGATTTTCTTCGCTGGAGAGCTCCCAACCCTATCCGGGCGACTCTGCTCAATCAAAGGGTCATCAATCAACTGTCGCATACGACTTGCAATAATTTTGGAGATCTGGATCGTAATCCCAGGGTGCTCCTGGGCCAAACTGTTGAAAAGCGTCTTCGGAAAACGAGCGACCTCGGTATCTCGTATGGCATGAAGAGTTGCAGGCCGTGTGCTTTCTGTCATGACTTCCAGCTCACCAACGCTCTCGCCTTGTCCAAACTCTCCTACCACCCTCATAGATCCGTCTTCATTTTCCTGTACCGCCCTGAGACGACCATTGAGAACAATATATATGGCATCACTTTCATCGCCTTGGTGATGGATAACCTGGCCAGCATCGACTTGTAGCCATTCCAACGCAAAATCAATATGCAGAATCAATCGCGGCAATAAGCTTGTTAGTCTCTTTGCCATGGTGAGCAATACAACTGGGTGTTTTTCCGTTATTCTCTCGAGAGCTGCTCTAGGAAGAAATCCGACATAGACATCTGTTTTTGCCGTGACGTCGATGAAACTACGATACGATGTAATGCTTCCAATATAGCCGGCAACACCACCAGGCTTAATCATGAATAAACTTTTCTTCCCAGTCTTCGCACCTGCTCTGCTCCTAGAGGCACTTGATCGAGATGTGCTTGGCCTAGCTGCATATGAAGAGGTTGTAGACGAGCCTACGAGGGTATCCCTTTCCACGTTTGGATCCACGTTACTCTCGCCGAAGATATTCTGACTCATCGACTTCTCGTCAACTGGAATGGATACATCTAAAAATCCGTCGATAACATAATAAAGCCCAGGGTCCCTCTCTCCTTGTTCGACCAATACAGACCCTTCTGGAAAGAATACTATCTCCACATCATCTTTCAGCTCTGCCCGAACCATACTGATTCCCCCACCACTAGTTGATGCGGCAGAAGCACTCGTAACGCTCTCAGTGTCTCCGTCACTACCTTCTAACATGTCTAATTGCCCAAACGCGTTGCTAAAAACCGCCTTCTGTCGCCGGGAATCGTATGACAGCAGCTTAGGACTCGCATCGCCGCTGTCCGTCCCCGTTCTCTGACCACCGACAGTGAAGCCTGTTAGACCGATAGCCTTGAACATACATTCCAACACCGCTTCTCGAAACTCAGAGTCCTCATTTTCCGCTCTCTGGTCACCCAAAAATTTCGCTGCACTGTGCGCAAAAGGATCAAAGGCACGGTGCGTCATTGGCGTATCCATTGGACGAAGATTCATAGGGTCCCAAGATTCATTGAACGGGGACCTCATAGGTAATGGCGATAACTTCCTAGGTAGATCGCCTAAATTTCCCTGTGGAAATGGTGACGGTGCCGTGTCCAGGGCTGGTGAAGGAATTCCTCGCGCAGCAGCAAGTCGAGCATGAATGGCCGCCTCCTTCCGTAGTGCCGCGCTTGATCTTCTTCGTCTTCCTCCAGACTTTGGGTTGTGCAGTACAATCCCTTTGATAGAATCATCTGCGTCTGAACGTTCTTGCTCGCGTTTGAACTTTTCTTTGAGTCTATCCAAAGCACCACCGCGTAGGTGGTTGGGCAGCTCGTACATGGTGTATCGGTTCATAAACTTTTCAGTCCGCAAAACCTCCGCTGTAAGTCCAAGATAGTTATAGCCAGTCAAAAACGTGACACGCTGGAACCGTGCTAGAATAACCTGAACTATATGTGCCGACGCCCTTGGAAACATTCGCGTAAGCCGCCGGAAAGCCGTAGCAGGAATTACAGCGATAGTGGTGTCCACTGTTGCGCGAGCAAGTATGTCAGGGTGAACAGATTTTGGTCTCTTCGGCTTTGGCCTATTCGTCTCATGATCGTGGTCATCGAGGAATAGGGGTGGCACAGATGGTAAATGCGGCCCATTGCTATTTCTAGTCTGGAAGTTGGGTCTCATTGGGATGCCTCCACTCATATCTCCACTCATATCTACTGGGCTGGCCCGTTGGCTTATGGTCATTGCATTCATGTCAGACAGGTGCATCATACTGCTGCTGGTGCTGAGGCTATCTCCATCCTCTTCTTCGTGGCGTAACTTGATGTCCTCTGTAAACAGGCTGAGTATTGTAAAGAGACTGCTCATAGGTGCGCCATTTTTGACTTCAGTGAGTAGCTGGTAGCCATCGGCAGTTTCCGAGCCCTCCTCCTCATCGTGAAACGCACCGCCGCTACCATAATGTGACGCCCCATGCATCTCTCGGTTGGACTTCACAAAAACTTGCACCAACCCATCCACCACAATACAAAACCCCTTTTCTTCTTCGAGCATCAAGGTTTCCCCAGCAATTAGCTTCCTTGTTTGCATACTCCTCGTAAGCTCATGGAAAACCGGCCTCTCTAAGTATCCAAAAACTTTGATGGCGCTCAAAAACTCGTCAAGATAATTCGAGAATCCTGGCTTCGAGTCACCCTCCTGAGAGTCGGGAAAGAGGTCTATCTCTGGGTCCTTCCTCTGTGGTTCCGGCGGTAATCGGTTGTAGTTGTTTAAAACTTTGTAGCGCACTGCCCATGAAATGACCGATCCAAATACGACAAAAATAATCATACTATTTCAATCAAGTTAGTTTGCGCGTATCGTGCAGTGAGTTAGGCCGTACAGAGTTGTAAAATTCATCGTAAATGTCAACGACATGCTGAACAGAGTAAATAGCCATGCTGGGAGAGTATATGTGACAAATTTAGTGGTGGAGAATGCAACCCGCTGGAGCAGATAAACGGCAGAGTACATAAGTGATAGTGTGAGCCAGAATATAGAAGCTGGTTCTTCGGCGGGGTGCGCGGCTTCCGGTCTAGCGGTTTCGGCGAGGGCAGGTGAGGTGAAAACGATCGATACAAATGCGGCTGTCGCAGTTGACTTCAATATTGATAAAGCGCTGCTGGAAGTACTGTCTAAAGAAGCCATACCGGACCCGATGGCTTTGGGTGTGCGGTGCGGCAGAACTGTAGTCGAGCTTTCGTGGGTTTGGGTTGCGTTGCGTCGAGGCTAACAAGGATTCTGCAATGCACTTCGGTAAACTGCATACTTTCATGTGATCTTAATAATTCCGAGTAACATCTACCGTCACAAGATCTAATCTCGCATCAAAACCTAAAAGCATGATAAGGCTACAGACGTAGTCGTATCCAAGCACCCGTCCCCACCGCTGTGTCAACAACGATGACTACATCACGAGATCCAGCGCCAGATCCGGCACCATTACCGCTGCCAAAACCCCCCGCAAAAGCCCTCATCTGGGACTTTCGATCCCCTCCAGCATATTACCTCAATTCTCCAGTTCTTATCAAAGACCTCGTCGAGGAGAATAATCGCCTCCGTAATCTCTTAGACGAAGCTATTAGATTGGTCGGGCACGCTAAAGAGGATTTTATGCGTCGTGAGCAGGAATTGGCGAAAAGGGAGAAGGCCGGAGGCTGAGCATTTGATCTAAATTCACGCATTGGAATGGTATGGTCTAGATTCTATGCTCTCAAAGGGTGCATTAGCTGATTGCTACAGTATACACCGACACATGTTAGAGGCATGATCTGGAACATGTAACAGCTTGTGTAGATATGCGAATTCGAGCGGGTAGTAATGCACCGATTCCTTGCAGTAAATAACGCCGCCTATGGCGTATAACAACGCAATAATACTTTTCAATTTCTCCCAAACTCCACGCCGTGCATCCGTCATGTACTTAATAGACTACATGAATGGAACAATCTTACACATAAAATCCGATCGAACGTAATCGTCGAAAGCTGCAATCCGTTCAACAATGCAGCATAAAACATAGCCCAAACACGATAGAAAATAGAGAAGAAAAGTTCCATCCTCCCGTTAGTGTCGTTAAATCCATGACTTCAATCCGCATTGCTACTCCATGATTGTTCCAATGCTCAAGTCGGGTTTGTTTTTGTCTGCAAATAACATGAACCTCAGCACCAATAACAGTACTTACAACCACACCAGAGCAGCATCGGGATAAGCCTAACAAAACAAGAAATATGGACATGGGGTACTAACGAAACCGTAAAGGAACTCTCCTCATCACGAGCATCAATGGGGCATACGTACAAAAAGCCACGAAGTCTTTACAGTTAAGGAATTTGTCCTTTGGGCTGGGATAGTACCAGGCTCCGTCGCTTATCACGGTACCGTTGACTTCAATGTTGTAATAGGACGCTTCCCCCTTCCATGCACAATATGTATGCGTACTTGACGGTTTGAGATACTCGTACTTTATCGCACTGGAGAGTACAGCGGTTAATTTCCGGATGATCGAGGTTCTACGTTAGGCAACGGAGACGAGGCCCGGGGTCTAAAGTGAGAAGAACTCACGCTGGAGGGAACTATTCAAGGCGTCTGTGTCAGCAACTCTAAGTCCCAGAAGCTCAAAAGGGGAATACTAAAGCTGTACCAGTTCGGGCGGCTCACGTAGATATTGTCTTCCACCTTTTCGTAGAGGTCCGACTCTGCGATAGTAATCCCATTGACCTTAGCGATAGCTGTGGGTGCCATTCTCGCCCAACTAATTTGGTGCTGGAGAAGCAAGGATGATGGATGTTTTGTTCGATCGGTAACTGCAAGTTGATAGTTGTATGTAGCTCTCTTTAGAGGCTGAGAGAAGCAGACTGATAATTGAACTGATAGATAATTGGCCTGGCTGTCCACGGCAAATGGTCGTTGGACTTGCCGATTGAAATAGAGTAGGCGATGGAGGCTGCGGTCAATGCAAAGAAAATTCGGAGATTGAGTTAAGGTAGCACCAGAGAAACTGTGGGGTGGGAGAAACTGGAACTGCCCCACGAGTTTGCGAGAATGCAGGATCGCTGCGATTGGGTCGCTCAGCGGCACCTCTACCAAACTTTAACGAATGTATTCATTTACCTCATAGATGCCACCCACTGTAAATGAGTACCTGGCCGAAGAGGCCTACCTTGACCGATTGAGCGATTATACTGAGTTGGGGTTGCATAAATCTACCCATAGGTCCCCCCCCCTTCGGCTAAGCATCATAAACGTAGTAAAGCTGTAAGATCCGAGAACTGTTTAAACATGAACCAGGCCCTGCCCTTATCTGCGGAATAGTTATATCTACTTCAAAACTGATATCCGGCCCAAAGAAACAAACCTCTACACCGCCAGCTAACGTACAGTTACAGCTCTGGGTGCAAATACCGGTGAGAATCCAGAAGTCTGCAAGTTCATCTCAAGATCCTCGCTCAGCACTTGAAATCTAGATAACCCGCCGTCAGTAGAATCACAAACCACCCATAAAACGCCACTAATAAGTATCTCAAAGGTGTCTTGCTGGTAGGTACTTGATATGTACTTGAGTATGTAGGTATTATATACTATTCTATATGCTGTCATCGCGAACGTTATGCTTCCCAATGTCCATGGTGGCTGCTCAAGTTTTAAGGGACTCGCAAAGGACAGCAAAGACAAACAAACCCCGGAACGCGTATCCCCAGCCCGATATCCATAAAGCAAATACTGGCCATTAAAACAGGTAAACAGAAACCCAACACCAGTTCAGCGTAAATAAAAATAAAAAGCACGAGCATCATATACAATTTCACGTCATGGTAAGCACGTAATCGTCTACCCCCAGTTCACTTTCTATACACCAAACGTTCTCACCAAAAACTCCCACCACTGTATTCGCAAAGATCAGCCGGCTATTGCACCTTCCTGGCCTTAGCTGCCTCCTTTGCCGCCTTCCGTTCCCGGCGCTTCTTGGCCGCCTCGGGTCCAGCCTCGGTGTCTAGTAGGTAGTCCCACCACCTGAAAGAGCTAGCATAATTCCCAATGAACCTCTCGTGATGAACATCGTGATGTTCGGCGCCAGCCCAGAACGGTAAAAAGTGGTGCAAGCTCCACGGGAACTCGTATCCAGAATGGGCATCAATGGCTTGGAACAGACGGAGGACAATCCAGAGGTAGACAGTCAAGATGTGCAAGTCCTTCGTGATACAACACCAAAGAATGGGAGATCCAACAGTTCCAAGACCAAGACACATAACTTCGATGGGCGACGCATATTCGGCGGCAAGACCGAAGGGCGCCGAGTATTGGTGGTGAATCTTGTGCACATACTTGTACAGCGGGCCCCAATGGAAGGCGCGGTGAAACCAGTAGTGCCATGTATCCTCCATGATAAAGAAGATTGCGATTTGGTAGGCCATCTTGGTCCAGTGAGGAAACGGGACACCGGTGTCCATGCCGAAGTATTTGCACATTGGGTGGAAAAGCCAGATTTGGGGAAGCTCGACGGTGAAGTGGCTGAATAGCACAAGCTTGGTGCATCGCCATTGTTCTGCAGCTGTGGGAACCTTGGCCTATCTCGGCGTTAGGCTGCAACTCAACAAGACTGCAAAGGCGAAATAACTGACATCCTGAATTTTCCACCTTCGGAAGTAAGGAATGTAATCGATTATAATCCAAGGAAGGGAGCGACCAAAATAAACAAGCTCGTGCATCACAAACGACATGATTCCTATCATCGCGCTGCAAGTTAGCCATCCGCACCCGTCGTCACCGCCCGCCACCCGAAACACGAACCTGTAGCCAGCGTATCATTCTCCATATACTGGTACCACGCGGCCCACAGGCGCTCGAAGATATTGAGGTGGACATTGAGCTCTGAGATCTGCTCGTAGGCAGCCCAGTAGGCACTCGCATCTGGTAGTACCGTTGTGAAGTTAGACCTGTACCCACAAAAGGGGTAAATATTAGCAAAAGCTCAGTCAATATGGGGGATTCGGAGCGGCAACAAACATGATAACGGGTGTATATAGGGGCAGCACGACAACCAGAGTTGGAAAAGAATCGGGAAGAGTTCGTCAGTCAAGTCGCCCCTATCGCCGCTCCTGCTGCTGAAGAAAAAAGAGAGGACCGAAAGACACGGATGGAAGTCCTTTTAGATGAGGGTTGAGAATTGCTGGGCAGGGGTCGAAAGGTAGGCGCTCTAATGCCAAGTTAGGATAGGTGCAAGGTTTCCATGTTGTGGCGAGATAATCGGAGGCCTTAGGTTCCGTCTCATGATGTTATTTGTTGCGCGGGATCACAATGTTTGAGATCGGCTCACAGTTCCGGCAAGGTCGACAAGCGGCGAGATAAGAGATATATGGAGATTTGTTAATGGCCAGTTTGATTATTCCAGGTGTGAACTCGCCTTCGAGTTTTACATGACGAGAGCAGGTGCAGTTGTGGATTTACATTTGCTTCAAAATGCCCCAAAAGTTACCATCAAAAGTGAACGCTTGAAGAGCAGCTGAAGTTTTCGATTTTACTTCCAGAGATAAACTCGAAAACTGAGTTTGAACAACTTTTCGACCACAGTTGTAGTGGTTGATGAACATACTCTGTTCTGCACCATTGATCGCGAAAGACAGGCCCTTAGCACCGGCAGTTTTGGGGTGCTTACAGGCTTATTAAATTGCAAAATACCCTACATCATGATGGATGACCTCTGCCTGGACAAAATAAAATGTATGAAACGATGCATTAAGCTTAGTTGGATAAGCTATATTTCTGAAACTGCGCTGACATTGTTAAATTGTGTTATGTGGAAGTTTCATTTTGGGAATACTACAAACGAAATTGATCTTGCTCGAGGTCGATGCAACTTTTATCGACGGATGGTGGATCCCCAAGGCAAAGCTCACTACGATACCTGAAAGTGGAGTTATGACTAGTGGCATGGCACAGCGCTGAGCGTTCATACTACATAGCTCATGCACCACAAAGGTACTCAACAGCACATCATCGATACTTTCAACGACGTATTATAATCCAAGCTTTCTTGCTTACAATGCTTGCTAATAGGCCCAAACTCATGCTCAGTGTAAATTCCCATACCTTGACCACCGTCAATGCAAGAGCCAGACTGTGGTCTTATGGGCATCGCCCACTTTCCAACGGAAAACCCAGGCTATCATTTGAGCCAACGTGCATACGCCCTGACGAAGGATCATTAGATAATGGGTTCTCGAGGTTGCATGTCGGAGACTCACCATCTGATCCTGTCCACAATTTTCATCTGCTTCGTAACTCCGCCCCTCACATCAACCAATTCCTCCAAATCGGCAACAAACTCCCCCCACAGAGCCCTGTTCAGTACTCTCCTGGTATCCTCCCTCAGAACGTGAACTTCACATAATAGTAGACCATGCTCTTTGTAGTTCAAACAACCCTGATTCTGTCCTCTTATAGCCCCGCTTGCAGTTAGGATTCTATCCACATTCCTGAGACGCCTCACAATCTGCTCCTTCTTCTTCCCACTCCTTTGTTTTTTTCCTCTGAACATTCCGGCGAGCCATTGAACGGTAACAACCGAAATAAGTAGCCCCGGCGTCAGACCGACAAATCCAAATACAAGCTCTTGGGACTTGAGCAATCGATCAATTCCCGAGATTGCAACTTCCACATCAACTTTAGTCTTTTGGATTTGGATGAGGAGAGCACGAATGAGTTCGCCTTTAACAGCTCCTTGAAAAGGTTTGCGGAGATCGTGTTCGTAAGCCCTAAGAACAGGTGTAAGATCTCCTTCTTTCACATTATGCCGTATCACCTCAATTTCCTGCGGCGACAATGGACTAACGTTAGTAGAATTAGGGTTGTCTACAGCAAAGTCGACGACCATACGCTCCAGGCTCTCCATATCTACAGCCAAGCTTTTCCGGCTCATAAGCGCGACCTCTGAATCTTCGCTGTGACGAATCGTCCCAATGATTTTGCGTGTCGGTTCCACCACCCAGTTTGCCCAGAAATCCACCATTGTTGCCCCCAACTCCATGATCCAGGTCTTGATTTCCTCCTGCCGATTCACAAGGATACGGAGGATAGTGGTCGAGGAAAGAAGAAGTGCTACTGTAGGAAGCCAGTATCGAGTAAGTCGTCCAGGTCGACCATGGGTGTAAATCAAGTCCTTCGAGGCAATGGCCTGTGCTGGCAAATGGCGAAGGAGTATGTCTTGTAACCGGGCAGAAAGCGCTGCAGTGGTTTTACCGTCGATAAACCCAGTGTTCAAGGCCAAATGTAGCGAACCCGATCCATGGATGTCTTCTTCCACCGGTTCCTCCTCCTCTGGGCGATCGAAGACAAAGACACTTTCTTCGAACTCATCCAGCGACTGATCCTCCACCGAAGACACATTTCGTACGACGTTCTCCATCAACAGAACTGCTCGTTCAATGATACCGCGCCATTCGTCGTGGTCCTCGTCGAATTCGAATGAAAGCCCCTCGCCAATCAATACCCCCAAGGCTGATGCCTGCATTTCGCGCAGTTTCTTGATGCTTGCTTGTTTTTGCCGAATCTCGTGTCTAGCAAGCGAGAACGGGGACATGGCAGTGAAGCGATGAAGATTGACACGATCATCAACGGTATTCTTCACCAGGCCATAAAACTTCCTTGCGGTTTCCGAGAGTGATTCGGATTTTGGTTCTGGCTCCCTATCCGATGGCCGTGTCACATCTTCTTGGGAGGAAGAAAGACGAAGAAACTGTGGTCGTTCCATGGCTCTAAGTTCCAACAATCGTTTCATACTCTCAAAGTATATCTCCTTGGAGAACCCGACCAATCTATGAGGCGATGTTTGCAGCCAATAGAGGGCGGTATATCGGTAGCTCGACAGCACCTCATCCCAATAAAACAAATCCTGTGACAATGGGAGTGTCTGATCCACTAAAGAATTTAGAACGATTCCGTAGGTTTTAATGGCGGCCTTGCTGAGAAGTAGCCATTCCAATTCTCGTTCATAATGACGATGCTCGCCGTAAACCTCAAAAGCACCAACGCCGGCCGCATCACGGGTAATGTTTGCTTCCTTGAGTAATGCAACCAGTCTTCTTGGTGATTGTGCTGTATCTGAGGAAGTTCCTAGTTGTCGAATCACCCGCTGGAGAGCTTTCGCATGTTCAGAGGGAGCGAATTGCCGTTGCCGTTCACGTTGAGTAGACTCAACCGCAAATCCATCGCTGGGAGCTGGTGAAGTAGGATCTGTGATAGGAACTCGGTCGAGCTGGCTCAATTGAAGTTTATCGAGCTGAGCGTCGAGACGATGCAGTTGGCTAGCGAAAATAAATAATGATGTCAGCGGCTCTGAAGCGAGAATTCCTAATTAAATACCGAGGCCCTTACTCAGAGACAAAAGTCATGACAAAGTTTACTGAAGATGACGAGAAATCATAAGATAATTCAACGAGATAGGTGTTGTATCTGCGGGGACTGCAATTGTGTGCGTGCAAGCGTCCCTGTATTCTAGTGGAGGTTGCTGTGATATGATAGGTTTGTGGGATTTAAGTAGGTCAGTAACAAGGCAAGCAGTTATCCCGCTATTTGGAGCCGTCACGAGAACCACTTCAGTTTGACAAAGCCTTAGCAGCTAAGTGCCAGGGGTAAGTGCGCGCTGCCTCCCCTCGATGCCTGAGAAGACTTCAAGTACGAAGCTGATGAATCTCTCTTACTGGTGCATGCTATGAGACATCAGCTGATTGGCAAGCAGAGTGTTTGCAGCGTTTTGCCTATACCAAAATACTCATGTAAGAAGCCTCACTAAATCATGTACTTCGGCATGCATTAACTGCCTTCGGAAGACCCTACATATCGACCTTTGGTACTCAGCAGTGCCGCTTTGTCAAGTCCATTCTACCCAATCACTATGAAAAGCTGCAAGGGTGCTATTCCACGACGAAAGAGTGCCTCGTCGCAGCGCAGCAAAACTGCTTGCCTCCTCAGATGTGGGCGGGCTTGTTGGTGGAGTGGCTGGATGGAAGGGTTTGGATACAAGGCGGAGTGGTTCATGGGGCCTAAGGCAAAATGCGGTACCCGTTGGAAGGGTTCTGGAAGTAAATGATTTATAGAAACCGTGCTAAGATTACGCTTCTGCTTGCTCTCATGCCCAGGCTACTGTTTTAATTCCTCGGCCACAGCCTACGAATGATGAGAAAACCCGGGAACAAGAGCAACTTCTGTTATCCTAATGCGAGTGAGACTAGAAGATCGTGTGATACCTGGTGAAGCTGGTTTCTTGGCTTAGCGGCTGAGCCGATTTCGTTCGAGCCCTTAACCCTTTATCCGTTTCAGCTTATTTCCGTTTCATTTTCATTTCCCATATATCACCGCTCAAGGAACAGAGTACTACGGAAATATGCTCGCCCGTATAAGAGGAGCGATAGATTCTCAAATCGCTGCCGAACAAGCTAAAGTTAGGGTCTCAACCGGTTCACCATCCAACACTCCCGGTCTCTCGCGCTCATCGTCGCGTGCTCGTGCCAGCTCGCGCAATAGCGCTCCGTCTAAATATGATGTGGAAAAAGATCCGTCGGAGTTTGAAGACAGCGATGTTGCCACTCCAGCGACAGGAGGGACACCAGTAGGAACGCCGGCGCGATCGGGAACACCTGTCCAAACCGAAACGGTTACGGAGGATCCATTGGGAGCCATGGGTGGAGAAGCCGCTGACGACGGGAAAGAGAAGCAAACGAAAGAAAAGGTCGCTGATGCTCAGAAAGTTACGGGTACGAATAGATTGACTGCAACAAGCGCTGGGGGTTTGGCATCTAACTCTGAACTGCCAACGGAGGTCAGAGTAAAGCTTAGGAAGCTGGAAAAGATGGAGGTCAAATACTCCGGTAACTACTCTTTGCTCTACCGTGTGTTTGAAACGTCAACTTATTCCAGTAGAATTGCTGAGATCATACAAGATCGTACACGCTCGCAATGCCCTGATTGGACCTTTCGAAAAAGCCCTACAAGAGAACACACCATGTGAATCTATATCTGATCCGAAGGTCCTTCTCGATTATATCAACAGTTTTTCCCTACGGTCAGATATGGTTAAAGATGAGCTGGTCCGAGTGTCGAAGGAAAAGGACGAACATAAAGCATCAGCGCAGAAGGCGAAAGATGAGTTGGAAGCGAAGGACAAGGAGATTGTTGAGTTGAAGAAGGCTAAGGTGGAAGCTGAAGCTCAGAAGAGCCCAACAAAGAAAGAGAAGAAATCGGACGATATCTTCAACTTTGACGACGAGCATGAGGAACTTAGCTCCAAAGTGGAAGAATTGGAGAATGCGAATAAATCCTTGACATCTGAGCTTGAAACAACTCAGCAAGCTAGAAAGGTTGCTGAGGAAGCAGTGTCGAGTATGCAGAGGAGTGTGGAGGATGCGCAGAGTGAGTTAGAAGGTCTTAGGGAAACCGGGGCAGCTAAGGATTTGGAGATCTGTGATTTACGGAAGAAGCTCGAGGAGTCCGTGAAGGAAGTCGAGAGGCTCTTTGGGAAAGTTGAGACACTATCAGGGGAGGTTGACAAAGCCCGGAAAGCCGCCGAAGATAAAGCCAAAGTGACCGAGGACAGCTTAGCCGATGCAGTAGCCAAATGCAAAACACTGGACAAAGTGAATGCAGCGTTGGAGGAGAAAACGAAGAGGTTGGATGCTGAGGTGCTGACGGCCGAGCAACTGCGGAAGACAGTCAAAGGACAACTTGAGCAGCTGATGAGATCCCAAAATGAAGCCCGAATGCTTGCAGATACGAAGTCAAAATTGGACGCTTCAACTCAAGAGCTAGAGAACTTGAGGTCTGTCAAAACAGATCTGGAAAGAGCCGTCGCAAAGCTGGAAGGACAGTTGCTGGGGCAGAAAATGACGTCAAACGGAGCTTCTGCTCAACCAACGAACTCCACAGAAACCAGGCCGACTGAAAACACTGTAAGTACTACTGGAGGTAGTGGTAAGAAGAAGAAGAAGAACAAGAAGAAGGGTAAGGGGGTTTCCGCAGCACCAGCAGCACCAACGTCTGTCGATGATCGGCCAGTCAGGGAGAGCGAAACAGTCGAAGAGGAGTCAGAGCAAGATGTACCATCGACTCCGGCATATACCTCGGAATCCATTATCACCGATCTTCAAAGCCAGCTGGAAACTCTGAAGCAGGAGCTTAGCGACAAGAATGCACGAATTTCCTCACTTGCAACAAAGCATGCTGATGTGGAGTCGCTGAAGGAGGAGGTTGAATCTCTCCGTGATGATCTCATCAACGTCGGCCAAGATCATGTCGAGGCACGACAGAAACTGAAAGAACAATCCAAGGAGTTGATGGATATTACGATGCGAAAGCTGGAGTTAGAGGCTACGGTTGAAAATCTCGAGGCCGAAGTTCGCGAGCTTAAGAAGGCGCATTCATCTGCCTCGGCAGAATCAGATGAGGCATACCAAACGCTCGAGTCAGAGTTTACCAAACTTAAGCAGTCATCGTCTAGTATTCAGGTCGACCTTGTAGCCGCACAGCACCTTGCTGCAACAAGATTTAAAGATCTGACGGAGATGCGCAACATGATTGAGAAGGTGCAACCTGAGCTAACATCTCTCCGTTCCGAAAACGCGACTTTGATATCCACCAAGAACGATTTAAACAAACAGCTTGTCGACTTGAAGCGGCTGGAAAGAACAGAACGCGACCTCAAGAACGACCTCCAAGTTTTGAACAAAAAGATGACCGACAAGGACAGCGAGATTTCATCCCTTAGGAAGAAAAACGCGGAGGAAGCTAGTAGACGACTCAAGGCGGAAGAAGAGATAGGCTTCGCGAGGAAGGACCTTCGCAAAGTCGAAGCGGATTGCAAGAGTGCGATAGATGATACCGAGCGGATAAAGACAGATCTTATTCGTGCTCAGGATGAGATTTCTGTTCTGAAGCCAAAGATAACGTCGCTAGAGAAGCAATTAAAAGGAGCTTGCGCCGAACGTGACGATCTGAAGGAAGAATTGGAGCTTAAGGTGGCACAGTTGGAGAGTACACAAAGCTTAATGAACTCAATGAGGGATCAGACAAGTGAATTGACAATGCAGACGAGGGAAGCCCAGGAACAACGCGAATCTACGGAAGAAGAGCTTGCAGAGGCCCAACGACTGCTTACGGAACGTACACGAGAGGCAGAAACCATGAGAAGGATGCTCAGTGAGGTGGAAACGAGGCACCAGGCCCGGACCAGAGAGATGAAGGAACGAATAGACACGGCCTGTGATGAGAGAGACAAGGCAGAAGAAGAAGTTGCGACCATTGGACGCAGACGGGCTAGGGAGATTGAGGAATTAAAGGACAGGTTAAGAGATGCCGAGCGGGGATTGAGACGAGCGGATGAAGCACGCGAATTGGCAGAGAAAGAATTAGGGGGATTGAAAGATAGTAAGGCGAGAATGGAGGAAATATTAGAACGGGAGCGTCGCGAGCTGGGGGATACCAAGAAGGCAATGTCTAGTATGACCTCCGCGTTGGATGACACCGACGGACAAGTACGGGAAATTGAACGACAGAAGATGGAACTTCGACGAAGAGCTGAACAAGCCGAATCTAAGTACGAAAAGCTACAAAAGCAGCACAGGGTACGTTTTCAGGTTTTTCTGATAGTCATGAGTACATGTACGCGTTTAACTAACGGCTGTCCCTTTAGACCCTTCAGGATGAAGTCCGTTCAATCCAAACTATACGGGCAAAAGCAATCGATACCGAAGGAAGGCCCGGATCGAGGTCATCAATGGATTCTTCACGATCTTCGCGACCAATGTCTCCAAAACCTGGGACACCTAGCGCAGGAGTGGATCTGGTGTATCTGAAGAACGTCCTATTGCAGTTTATGGAGTTGAAGGACAAGAACCAGCAAAAGCACCTTGTTCCGGCCCTCAAGATGTTACTGGACCTGGATAATAAAGAAGAACGGAAATGGCTTCAGGTGATACAGGCTAGATAATCTGAATTTCTTTTGTTGCTTTTTAGCTGGTGGTTCGGTGTGATATTCAGCGTTGCATCCGTTTTTGGGGCGGCAATGGTGAGCTTGTGGTATTGGTTTTTTTCTGGTATGGACATAGGTATGATATTAAAAGGTTGACGCAGACGCAGACGCGCAGATAGGATCCAAGATGGTATTAGTTGTAATTGTAATGCCTAGATAGCGGGCTTTCGTACAGCGACGATAGTATTCGAGGTGTCTGGTACCTGTTACCTTTCCTATGTGGTATTAGAATGGAGAAGAGGGAAAGAGGTTGGCATTCTTTGATAATATTATGATACTTAATCTCACCTGAGCGCTGAGTACCTTTAGTATTTGGGGATTGATACCCGTAGCGTGAGTGTTGGGAGGCGTTCGCTAGTAGAGGTCCACCATTGGGCCCAAGCCTCGATCGCCCAGACCCGAATCCTTCCTCATCTCTTCCCGCCTCACCTACTAAGTAATATCACCTACCACCACCCACCTACATCCTGCCAGCAAACTCCCTTTAAACCCACTGTTCAACGACAGCCAACCTCCCATCGTTGTCCAGGCTTCAGAAACGACTTTCGTCCTGTCTCCGACCGTTTACTACTTTACCTTACTTTACCTTAGCTTGCCTTCGGACGATTCTCCTCGCCGCTCGCCGTCTCTGTCGGTCTGATCTAGTGAAATATACTCCCCCATCGCCCCCCGTACCACACATATACAACACCTTTACGCCTTCAAAATGGCTGGCTCAAGGAACTATGACTTCCTGGTATGCACTTGTTCTCGAAGTGGTGTTTATAGCACAACAAAGTTGCAGTTACTACATGAGACTATTTTGCTCACGGTTGTCTTTCCTTTCTACAGATAAAGTTGCTCCTGATCGGTGATTCTGGCGTCGGCAAATCATGCTGTTTGCTGCGTTTTAGTGAGGACAGCTTTACACCGAGCTTCATCACAACAATCGGAATCGATTTCAAGATCAGGACTATCGAGTTGGATGGCAAGAGGGTGAAGCTTCAAATATGGGACACTGCTGGTAGATATCCTGCCTCTTCCCTCCAGAATACGTGTAATGCGTACCGAGCCGGGTGTGCGATGTAGTTACGGATGTTCTCTCTAACCTGATCTTGGATAACAGGACAAGAACGCTTTCGGACTATCACGACGGCGTACTATCGCGGCGCCATGGGTATCCTCTTAGTCTATGATGTCACCGACGAGCGCTCTTTTAACAGTCTGTTCTCCACACTCTGGGGTCGAGTTGGAAGTGCTAATAAATCCCTGCAGATATCCGAACATGGTTCTCCAACGTAGAGCAGCATGCGACCGAGGGTGTTAATAAGATTTTGATCGGCAACAAATGTGACTGGGAGGAGAAACGAGCAGTCTCCACCGAGCGTGGCCAACAACTTGCCGATGAATTGGGCATACCTTTCCTCGAGGTTTCTGCTAAGAGCAATATCAACGTGGATAAAGCGTTCTACAGCCTGGCGACAGATATTAAGAAGAGAATTATGGATACGACTAGAGCCGAAGAAAGACAGGGCGCCGGATCAAATTCGGTTGACACTGGCCGGGAGGTAGGGAGTGTTGGTGGAAAATGTTGTTAGAACACCCAAGAAATTCCAATTCGGCGGTGTGATATGGGGTACAAGTGATTTATTGGACCTCTAGGTTTGATGGGTGGTCGACCGGATGCAGGTGGAAGCAAGGTTTGGCAACATGTATCTTTTATGGTCGTTTTATACTATTTGCGTGGTTCGTAGGCTTGATCGGATGGATGGATGGATGGTACTGCAGATTGAGGAATTCCTGTTTCCTATTTCAACTTCCTGTTTTCTCCACTTACACTTAGTGCAGGTGTTTCTTTAGTCGTTTTTCTCGTTCCCCCCCCTCCCTTTTCCTTTGGTCTCGTTTCGTTGTTTGGTCAACGTTTTTTTTTTAACGGTGTAGGTGTCGTAGTCGTCGACTTTGGTTCTTTCTCCTCCTATCTGCTGTGCTTCTTTTGGAATTGTAAATTTCTGACAGCGATGAAAACGAATCTACTCGGGCTATAGAGAGATAAAGTAATGATGCACGAGAAAGCTAATAGTAATAGATGACTGCAGTTTTTCTTTGACGGAGGTGCAGCGATAGCTACTGAGAGTACTATATATATAGCAAGTTGGAAATAATTGAGTGCCTGATAGATGATGCCCGACAGTATAACCTAAATATGCCTGAAGTCGTGAAGACTTGTACTGAGGGATCCTGGACGCAAAAGCATAGTACCTATTAAAAGGTCACCGTTCCGCTGATTCTCTGTCCATCCCTTCGTCCAGACGGACAAATTACCATGGCGATGTGCTGGAGGATTTCTGGGTCACTGGAAGTAACGCAGCTTGTCTCTGGCCAGATCACAGCAACTAACCTCCATTCAGCTCTATCTTATACATCAGCTATGTTTGTATCAAGTCTTACTCAACAATAGATTTTGCGCAGCAGCTCATCCAAGGCTCGTTGTCTCAAAATTCAGCCTGTCCAAAGCCAAATTTCGAAATGGGGTTTTCGGGTCGAATGGTATTATGAAAGCTGTAACAGAGGCTAGCTTAGCCGGAACTAAGAACGGAATGTTTATATACCGCGACTCACTTTTGTTGTGGTCCTGGCTGGTATATGGTTTGTTATATATTATCTGTACATCCAGGGGTTCTAATTGCAGCGGCCTATGTTCGGGGGGGGTGGTGACAATCAGTTGTGAGTAGTCGAGTTGCACTGGAAGAACCGAGATCGCGCACCATCGGTCATAGGCAATTACTATGGACACCTCAGCTGTGCCAGATAAGAGATACAAGTTAGAAATGGTAGGAAGTTGTGAATTGTCATCGATTATAGCGAGTAATGTAATGCCTGAGCACACGAGCAATGTTTTGTACATCCAGCAGCTCCTCCGGATGTACAACCAAATCCGAGACTAGGTGAGAGGTGTGGTATGAGGTATAGAAAGAGTATGACAGTTCTAATTTTTTCAACCACGGTACGTCGAATGGTCTCCCAATTCAATCTTACAACTAACTCCGTCGACCATCCCAACACCATATGCTTGATTGGGCAGAAAACAACAGGAAAACCGCGAATGTATTGGCATTTTACTCCTCGTCCTCGACGTATCGATGGCGGATGTCTTTCCACTGTCTACCCTTGTTCAACCGGTCCCAAATCTTGTCACTGGCGGTGTCAAAGAACCTGGTCGTACCACATCAGCCTTTCAATTCCAACGGCTCTGGAGGTAGCAGGGGACACCGACATCTCGAAGGCGAAAGCACTTGTGAAGACAGCGCCGACAAAGACGTAGTTCCGGCGGAAGATGGCGTTGTAGATAGTGTTCGAGAGCTGGGTGTCTTGGTTAGCCGGGTGGGGGTAGGTAACCGAATTGCAGGACATGCTTACAGTCATGGTGAGCAATTGTTGTCGAGACGAACGGCGGGTATCGTGAGGAGTGAGAATGTATGGTGGGTGGTGAAGTTGTTGCGGCGAGTGGGTCGAAAGTTGCAGTTCGGGGGCCGAATTTCGCCGGGTAACGGAGGCTCATCAGCCATTTCCTTGTGCCACTTATTGGCTGGTTGGCGATCCGGGATCACGGGACCAATCCCATTAACGCGACTCTTCTCGTCCTCCAGCAAGCAGAGCTCCTCCAACTCACCACAGCCACCTGCTACCATGTCATCCCGCCAAACCGCCTCCTCCTCCGCCCCGCCTCCAAAGAAACCCAAAATCGCCCCCTCCTCGAACCAAACGACTAACCCGCTCTTAGAAAGCCTCGACATCTCACCTCACCCTAGACCCTTCAAAAACTCAAACTACAAGCCGCCACTCCGACGCAACAAAAACCTCAAACAGATCCTCTCCGATAATAACAACACGGACCCAAACCGGCTACAGATGCAGACTACATACCAGAACATCGAGAGCGCGCCCAGCTTCAGGAGGGGGAACAAGTGGTGCGATGTTACCGGGTTGCCTGCGAAGTATACGGACCCGAAGACAAAACTGCGCTATCGAGATGGGGAGGTGTATCAGGCTGTCAGGAGTCTACCTGCCGGAGGAGCTGAGAAGTATTTGGAGGTGAGGGGCGCGAATGTTGTGCTGAAGTAGAGGGGGGATGGAGATGGGGGAACAAGGAAAGGGGATTCCTTGCGTGGCTGTTGGTTTTGTATATTCTGCGATTGTGTTATGGTATTATGGGGGTTTACGGTTTACGGTTTACGGTTTACTTTACTCGTGGTTGTTGTGGATGTAACGCAGATGGGCAAGGGGGTTTATGATAGCGGATTGCATAAACAAGACGATATTTTCTGGTCTGTCACAATACAGATAGATGAAGTACAAATGGCCATCTGAACGGCCAACTTCTGCTAACAAACCGAGGTGAAATAACCATGTTGTGAATGGGAGAGTGATATCTAGCACAAGCATGGTTTCTCATTGACAGTAGTCTTAATACTAATGTTCCCACTCTCCATCCCAATACTTCTCGTTTGTCTATCTTAGTTACTCTACCAGATCTTCCCTAAAGTTTCCTAACGGTAACATGACTTAGACACTGTCTATTACTGAGGAACTTAAACGAAGCCGTTACTGCCAGGAAGTTACAGAAAGTGAGCGAGAGTCTAAGGCGAAAACCCAAAGTTTTGGGCTCGATATTGGGAGAGCCAGGGTTGGAGGCCAGGGGGAGGGAAAAGAGGGAGGATAGATCCCCGATACGTGCGAGTGATTTTTGTGATCCGGGCAACATCAGGATATGCAATGCTTACCAGACTTGTGTTCCGTTACAATAGCCATTCGACTATACGCACGATCCGAGGGAAAATCGAGTCTCGGTAGTTTCACCCAAAATTCCTCACTAATATTAATGACTTTGGACAGGGTGTTTCCGGACAATCAATTCAGACAGTCAAAGTGCAGCAGTCAATTGTAACTTCCCAAAAACACTGGACACCTAAGTTAAAACCGCCGATGTGCGCAGACTTCGGTAGGCCCTGATTGCACTCTAGTACAATAGGAAAGAGCATATATTAGAGGTCATAGATTTCATTCATTCGTTATATCGTTTATACATCGAATTAAAAACAAGAATCCATACACAGGCGCCACACGTCAAACTCCCTTAACCTCATTCTCGACCTCGACCACCGGCGGCGTATGGATACCCCTCGCTTTGATCACCTCCGTCTTCCTTACAATAATCTCGAACGCCCTCGTTAAGTGCTTTCCCTCAATCCTCGGGTTCCCGCTAATGACTCTAATAGCGTAAGTTCCATCTACAGTTGTACTCGTAATAAAAATATCTCCCTCAGCATTGACGGCCTCATACACTTCCTTAGTAATCTCGTTCCTTTTCTTCAATCCCTCCACTCCAGCACTGACTGAAAAGACCGTCAGCCCAAAGGCTGGCGGGGTGAAAATCTCAAACAAATCCGGCCTTGACAAAATACGCTCATAGAAGCTTGTGCCAACGTTGATACAGTTCTGAATGTGCTTGCACAAACCCTCTGCGCCGTAGATCCGCATTACGAACCACATCTTCAACGCTCTGAATCGACGTCCAAGTGGGATCTGCCAATCTCTATAATCCGTGACCAGTCCTCCCTCGGAAAATTCATTGCGGAGGTAGCTAGGTGTGATGCTCAAAGCATCGAGAAGGTGCTTCCGCTCCTTGACGAAGAGGCACGAGCAATCGAAATTGACAAGGAGCCATTTGTGCATGTTCATGTTGAAGGAATCGAATTTCTCGAAGCCTGCGACGAGATGTTGATACTCGGGACACACGAGGGCAGCACCAGCGTAGGCAGCATCAACATGAATCCAGAGATTGGGGTAGTCTCTTGCAACCTCTGTGATCTCTTTGAAGAAATCAACGGCGCAAGTGGACGTGGTGCCAAGCGTTACCGTCGTATAGAATGGCTCCAATCCATCAGCTTTTGCGGCCTCGAGAGCTGAGCGGAGTGTAGAGGCAGTTAGACTGTAGTTTTTCGAGCTTTCATTTCGGGGAACTGTAATGGGGCGGTACTTGGTGCCCGCAATGAGACATCCCTTCTGTGTGCTAGAGTGAGATTGGTCTGAACACAATGCCACCAGCTTCCCACGATATTGGTCAATTATCAAATCACGCTCGTTCTTGTCCTCGATGCCGGTAGTGAGGCTTCGGAGATAACGATCACGTGAAGCAACAATGACGGTAACGATAGCTTCTGACGCAGATCCTTGGATCACACCGCCTCCACCGGAGGAAGAAGTCGAGAGATAGCACGGCGGAAGGGCGATCAGCTTGCAAAGCCAATCTAAGACTATAGTTTCAAGCTCTGTCGCAGCCGGGGAGCATAGCCAATTGAAGTTGGCTGAGGTGAAAGCGGCTGAGTAGAGTTCTCCTAGGATTCCGGGGTAGGAAGAGTTTGCAGGAAAGAACGCAAGGAAATTTGGAGATTGCCTTAATTAGATAAATCAATGTTAGCACAGAGTTCACGGGAGAATGCAGGTCTTAGGGTCGATACCAATGGGTTAATCCCGGAATTATATGCTCAGTGATGTCCTTCTGGATATCTTCCCACGGTTCTCCAATTTCGGGGATGTTGCTAGGGAGGAGAGGTCTCAGGTAGCCGGGGCTAACTGCAGAGACAACTCGGTGATCTGAGATGTTTTCGTAGTAGTCAATGACTGTTGTGGTTGCAGATGAGAATGTTAGCTTCCGTTGGTAGGTTGCATGTAATGAATGCGGGGGTGGGGCAGTACTACCTTGGTCAATTGCGGAATGTGCCGCTTCACGAAACTGCTCTGAGTTCATCTGGGCTTTAGGTTGTTGTGTTGTATAGAAGAATATGTAGAAATATGCGATGTTCAGTGGCAAATATCTAAAGGAAGGAAGAGGAGTATGAATAGGTAGATATTTGTTTATTGTAAGGCTGTGTGTTTCTCTTCCGAGCATCCTTCTTGGGAATAACTTCCCTTACACATGGAAGGCCGAGGCGGACAAAAGTAATATATGTATTCGCGGTTCATTTGTAAGATTTGCTAACATGACAATCACAGACCGGAAGTGGAGTGAAGATAGAAACGAGATCAATAGTCTGAGAGCCTTACAACCCTGAACCCTAAGCAAGGTTCGCAACACTACTACCACCACTGCTCATCACTTCATGCAACTACCGGTATTAAAGTATAATAGAATCACCAAAATCTCACGGTGAAGCACGGTAAGTCATTGGCGAGATGAAATGGCAGCATCTACGAGCATCCCCTCAACCGACTGAAGAGTTTGGCATGCAAGGAGCGAAATGTTACGAAGCCATCGCGAAGGGCTTGATTAGGAGTGATCAGAAGGATGCTTGAGGAGATCTAGTGATACTCGCGCCACGCGCTGGGTGACTGCGTGCATCGCAGCAATGTCAGAAATCAGCTTTTGGGCCCTGTCGTCGAACTGTTGGAGCTCTGATTTGGCCTGTTCGTAATCTTTCATGAAATGTAGAAAATCTTACCCGCGAGGATCTGGTAATATCCCGGAGTGATATCGTGGCATCCTTGACTGGCGGCGCGGCTGCTACTACGAAGTAGAGGTAAATCAGTGTCAGTCATGATGTGACTGTGTTGAGCGACAGTGGAAAGGGAAGGACAGCATATGATGAAGGGAGGGCAGCTTAGAGGATGGTGTAGGAGCTTGCTAGATTAGTAAAGAGCGGAAAGAGGACGAGAAGGGAGAAGGGAGAAGGGAGAAGGAGGAAGTGAAGGAAGGGTCGAGGAATACTTGAGAATGATGGAGATGGCGGTACTGTCGAGTAGAAAAGAATCGGATACAATTGGAGGAGGGGAAGATTGGGACGCGAAGAGTTTGCACACTTTTCTTTGGGCGTTGGGTGGCGTTGGTTAGGTTTACCGTTTCTACATAGGTACCATTTCTACTACAGTGTATGCACTTGTCACTCAGCAGACACATACTACCCTTGATTTATGGGATGAGGGTAGTGGATGGGGAGCTACGAGTTTTCTTTGGCTATGAATGTAGTGAGGATAGATGCCATAGCCGTAAACGGTTGAATGCAAAATGACTACAACAACTACCTTGGATGGCCGAAGTCTTTTGATGCCTACATGTAATAGGGATCCCTATTCTACTGTTTCCTTTCGAAGTTGATATCGATGTTGATGTGGTGAGGGCAGTTGACAGTCGGGTTGATGTGGGAGGAGTTTGACAAATGCTTTGTCTTTCTTTTGTCTTCTCTTAACTTGCGGGGGCGCTTTGGATGGCAGGGAAGATTGGGCAAGCCGCAGGGGCAGAGCTCGCAGGATCAGGATAACTGCCCGCCAGAGTTCTGAGACTATTCTTATTTTTACTCTACTTTTCAAGCAAGCGTCTTCCTGTGGGGATACTCCCTCCAACGCTCCTCGAACGAACCTGCCAATTAGTAGCTGCCTTTATAGCCGCTGCACGTCTGTGTGCCGGGTCTTCCCACACAACGTACGCGGTAACTTACCGTAAACCAGATTCTTCATTCCACGCACATTCCCGCCGATCAGAACCGGCGAGTGGGGGGACCTGCAGACAGACTGAAGTCCAGAGTCACCAGGGTGGCAGGGGTCTAGATGTCCATATGGTGGATTGCAAGGGCGCTAACACGGTGATTCGAGGCTGAGAGTGCGGCTCTAGAGTCCATAGCAACCGCACTATTCGACCTGACAACCGCCAAACTTTTGTTTTAACTCTCTCCAGTACATTCTCATCAGTCCCATTTGCTCTCCCACCCATATCTCTTTCAATCAGTCGCCATAACTCACTTCTAGAAACGTCTATATCGCCTTCCCTCGCAGTGTTTCTATCCGTTGAAGATGGATTTTCGCGGCCAAGAATCGCCCATGGATTTCCAGTGGGACAACTCATCCGGCACAGTCGATCCAAACTCGCCATTTAGAATGAGTGGTATCGAGCCGACGCTCGCCCAAGAGACTCCAGTAAAGAAGGGTATGATCTACCCATATCAACTGATTGCAAACTTCGCACTAACCAGACGTCGCAGGAACGCAATCAATCTTCCTGTCTTCTCCTATCAAGCAGCCCATATTTTCGACCCCTAGCTCAACCACGACATTCACCCTTGCTACTCCGTTCAAGAAACCTCTACCACAGCCGTCATTCCAGGCTCCAGCGTTTACGGCCCCTAGACGCAGCTCTTCAAAGGATTTCGACATATTTAGCACCCCCGATGATGCTCAAGATACCGACAGTGAGGCACCTACACCAGATACTAAGATTGCGCAACTTCTCCGAAGTGGCAGGAAAAGCGGTATTAGTGGTCTCGCATTGCCGTCGGGTCGTATTTCCGGTCGTGGCGAGCTACGTCGTGGTGGGCGCCATGATGGAGCAATAAACAAGCCTCGGCGCCGACGGAACAGAAGGACTGAATTTGACAGAGCGTCGGACGATGATGAGAGCGATGATGAAGAAACGGGCTATACCTCCAGACCGAAATCGCCCCACCCCAGATCACCGGATTGGCTATACACACATCAGAGTATTCCTGCTGTACTCTCGGGTTATCTTCAGCTCTTCATTCATGCATCCTGGGTGGCATTGACAGTCTACATCTTGTTTGCCTGCTTTCGGGTTGTCCGCGACGACATGGACCATAGAGTTCAAGAGGCTGCATCAGAGGTCGTAGCGCAAATCGCCAACTGCCACAAGAACTACATGCAGAATCAGTGTGCTCCTAATTTTCGGGTACCTGCAATGGAGCTTAGTTGTACTGAATGGGAAAGATGTATGAATCAGGACCCTGCAAAAGTGAGTAGGGCAAAGGTCAGTGCGGCCACAATTGCAGAAATCCTCAACGGTTTCGTGAATGAGCTTCATTGGAAGACAATGGCATGTATTTTCAGACTGCACCCCACATCAGTATGCTAATGGCCAATAGAGTCTCGTTGCCTTCTTGGTGACAGTGTGTTGGATCGCTGGGAACCTCGTGTCTCCAAAGGCCAACAATCATCCTCACCCATACGTGGCTACCGCAGTTCCTCCTTTGGCAAACCAGTGGACGCCACTCCAGCCTCCAACACCATCCCACTACTACCAGCAGCATCAACAACCGTGGACAACGCCCTTAACAAAGAAGCAAGGGCTTTTTGACCATCAGCCTACACCTCGTGATGATGGCAAATCTTTGGAATGGAGATGATAGATAGAAAGTGCATTGGAAAAACAGATGAGGGGGGGTTTGGTATAATCTACATGGCCGAGCAGTATGCATGAAATGGGTGCGGTTAATACCATGGGGCGAGTATATATATTTATGCACTGTATTTCTAGGACTTATTATGGGAGGTGTTTGTATTATCATTGGTTACTGGTTGGTACGGCGTTCTTTTTTAATCGAATGGTTTACTGAAACTACGCAGAATTGAGGCACCAAATGGAGTCAAAGACCTTATTGCTCGCCCAATGTGATCTACTACTATTTGAATGCACTACACAGCTTACCAACCTCGGGAGTTGCCAAGTTCAAATGAGATATTGAGCTCGGAGAAACAATTATAGACATTCTCGGAGAACCTATTAACTTAGGAATATCGCCGAGCGCGTACATAGTTAAGAAAGCCTCGATCTCGATACATATCTTGCAGGTAATATCAATCAGTAGAACTTATGCGTTAAAAGTTCTGTTTTCGTAGATGAAAATCTAGGTAAAGGATCAAGACTGGTTACAAAGTGCCTTCCGGTTGATGCTAATCTTAAAAGCAAGTAATCCAAATAATCAGCTCTTCAAACTGTTTTTTGCTTGTTTTCATACTCTCGATCCAGTTGTTACACTTTAGTTGAAACCTGTGTTGACTGGTTACTCTGGTGTACAGTACACTTCGCTTCAAGTTATCTCCATCTCCGTCAGTGATGGCTGAGAGCACCAGCCGGTTTTCGGCGGAAACCAATGCTAGTTATCTTTTCACGCCAGTTCCTTCGTCATAACTCTGCTACAAATTCAATTGCGGTGGCAGTTCATGGCGGTGAAGCCCGTCGGGGCACTACTCTATGAGACACTGATGAAAAGAAAGACCCTCACAGGAAAAATGCACCGTTGATTCTACAGACTTAATCCGTAATAGTTTAGAATACAGAAAGAGCACCAGGTTTGGCCACGGTCCTAGGGGTACAAATCCGCGCCTTGCGTCCCAAGACTCGGTGAGTGATACTCAGTGACCGAAATGTCTGATCACAAAGTCGAGGCAGCGTAGGTGTACTTTGTGCTAGCTACAGTCTGCACGGAGGTCAAGCTAATAGCACCACAACAGCCTACAGCAAGCCGTCAAAAAGCAAGGAGATAATAGTGATCTCATATAAACTTCCTCAGTCGGGTAATTGGACTCTTAGTACAAAGGCGGAACTGTGCCGATTTTAGCGTCTAGCGAACGCAACTTCACCCATATGGCAGGCCAAAGTATTAAACATGTTATGTTGAAACTTGGAACACCTAATGACGTACATCGATGTACCTCTAGGTACACAGGCATACACAGGCGTACGTCCAATTTAGAGGTTCAAGTTTCAACATTTCTATCGACTTTCAATATTTGTACTCGGATACAAGGATATTTGGGGCGCGGTTACACAGGGCAAATGTGCGCCCAACTTTTTTCCCCCATACAACGAGAAACATCAAGATCCTCGTCTTTCACCACATAGCAAATATTTTTCTGAGAAAACTTCATAGAAACATCTTTAATGACCTATTATCCGAGTCACTCTCTTCTCTTTTAGGATTTCTCTCTAATGTTGTGGTGAGGTGTAGAATTTCCGCATTTTATAGAGTGCGCCCAACTCATAGAACCATCTGAGTACAATATCACTCGCACCAGTTGTTTAATCTTGAGAAATGTTCAAACATAAACTTGTAAATAGGTGTACACCATGGTACGTCAGGGTACCTAGAGGTACATCAATGTACATCATTTAGTGTTCCAAGTTTCAACATAACATGTTTAATACTTTTGTCCACTTTGGCCTACTCACTTTGGCCTACTATACCCTCAGATAGTACCACATTTGAAAATATTCTAAGTTTTAGGTCTGTTTTCGGCCATATCTTCACAACCGCCGGCCCCCATAATTGCTTCTTCGAGTCTCTGGTCTGTGTATGTGCAGCTTGCATATTTTGTGTCAACGACAGCTTCTATTCGCCTAGACGCTTTAAAGCTAGGTGGTAATCTAGTACGTTAGGAACCAGGCAAATAAAAGCAACGTATGCAGTCTTCTATGCAACCTACACGGGTATACTACGAAAAGCAAAGAATTAGACCAGATTATACTATATCGGCGTCCAGACCGAATTCTTATGTACTCATTTGCTGACATAGTATGTTTGGTTTTTAGCAGAGGGGATATGATCAATGGGTTAGCAATAGTCTGCCGTTGTTTGGGTTGGTTAAGACTCCTTTCGACTTTCGTTAGTATAGTTCCGTATATGATACACAGATTCCCGAAAAAGCGGTTCTTATGCCGCAGAATGATGATACAGCGAGGACAGGCGGCACTCTGATAGGTGACCAGTGGTGATTAACAAAGATGCAGGATCGAACTCACTGAAGTTTTATTGGCTTCGAATGGATTCCCAGAGCAAAGGGGGAATGCGAGGACACGGATGTGAGTCGCTACCTTACGTGTAATATGAACCTGTTGATTGCTAAGGAGGTAAGCTCGGAGTAAATATGTTGGGATATTCGGAACTAAGAAAATATCGACGACATAGAACAGATAAACAGATTTTCCTCTTCCTTTTCGTTAATACCCTTCGACGTCTTTATATTTATCTTCAAAATCGGCACCTCTGCCGCACCCGCACCCTCTTCTTTATTACCTTCTTTTTCTTCTCGGAGGAGCACAACGCACAAAAGCCTCTCCCCCTCCAGCAATCGAACGTCCATACCTTGAGGAAGTCAGCTCCAATGATGCATGGTACAAACTCGCGGGGAAGACAATGCATAGTTCAGCGAGGCCCAGTAGTTCAACTCGCTCTTCATTAACAAGGATGTGCAGATCAGCCAATCCAGCTTCAATCTCGGTGGTGTAGAGCTTCGCAACATCTTCTGACTTCGAGTAAGTGGTTGTTGAGTCGTCATTGGAGCATTTGTGGTCGGTGATGGCGTGGATGAAGGGGAGGGCGTATGCTCGGTACATACTAGCAGCCGGAGCCTTGCTCTTGCGTTCTCCGATAGTCTCGCTATTCCGTAGTTGGGCAGTGTGTGGATTTGTGTTGAAGTTACAGCATCAATCTCCTGTTTCTCGTTAAACGCGGGAGATCGTCATTGTGCATGCAAAGCTTATATACACACAGAAGAAGGAAGGCGAGGAGCATGAGCCAAGCCACCATCACCGAACATCATCTTTAAAGGGCAACTTTTCTCCTATGTATTCTCTGAATACCTACTGTACTTGTACTCCCTTATAAGCTTCGTTCGATGACAGTAGCTCGCATCTTGGGATCAGCGGTATGATGTCTTCATTTATTTCAACAACAGTTAAGTATTTGCGTTACTACCTTGGGCTAGAGTCAAAGGCCGCCGGGGCTCGCATCAACACGCCAGGAACGCTAACAAACAAACAAGCTTTCGATAGCCTATCAATCCTGTACAGAGTTCGTAGGAGCCGACTTCGTGTCTTGCAACTAGATACACGGAGTGCAAATCCCTCTCCGGCCCTTACACCCACTACTATGGCATTCCATTCTTTGGTTCCTCCAGGATGCTTGTGCGTGCAGAAGTGCTCGCACCATTGGATGGCTTCATTGTCGTCTTTCCTCAAGCGGCGATCCTCGTGCAGGTTTCGCAGTCCTCTTAACCCATCCAAGACAGGAGACTAGAAGGGAGGATGCGTATACAGTTGGAAGAGGAGGTGTAAAGTCACAACAGTATACTGTAGAGGAGGTTCCCATTAAGACAACTCTACTTTATCGCCGCTTGGTCTTCGGATCTCCGTTTCTGTAGCATTTTGTCCGCCGTGTCCCAACGGTATTGGATATAGCGGCACTAGCAATTGCCAGTTAGTTTACAATTCTTGTCCACAGAGTGGAAGCAGCGCTTAAGAGCAATTGCAATAGTTTTTACAGTAACTTACCTTTATCCTAGATAACAAAACTGAATTCTTTCCTACGCTCTAGATGATTACAGCCGGGTATTGGGGAAGTTCGATGTTGGACAGTCCTCGGCGCGCTCCTCTCCGTGGAACATAGGTATTCTCCCAAGTTCCATCTATCGCGATGAACCGTTCGTCTGTGAATGCTACGTTATGGTGTAGCTCCATTATCCAGTCTTGTGGTGATGCACCACTACAACCGCCCCTTCTTCTTAGTTTTTGCATTCAAAATGACCCTACTTTGTGCAGTTCACCCGGTCAGACCCTCCTCTTCAATGACTGCCTCTGGAATCCTCGTACAGGCAGTAATCCAGACTCAGCAGCATGTTTCTGGAATGATATGCGGTGGTTCTCGGCGTTCTTGTAAGCTAGATAGTACAACGAGTGATTTCGGCGGGACTTTCGGTCGCCCTAGGCCTGGTCTAGTGAATTTGGTTGCCCCCGAATGCTTCGAGTTTATTATATACCTTGTCTTTTTAGAAGTCGATGGAACGTTGCGGATTCGGCATCCAGTATTACGTGCCTGTTAACAGTGTCGGCTGTTTCTCTGGTACATTAGGTACATCCGGATCCTGCATCTCTATATAGAGTTCTTGTCCTGCCTCGCTTCCACGCTCGTTTTGACCGCTGGCATTCCTGTGATGATAGTAGAAGCGAGCAAGCTATTGTATAAACCTAACAGCAAGAGAAAAGACGGCGTTGAATTTAATAGATTTGAATGACCGTAGATGTTCAATGGCATCACAGCTAGCTCAGCACCTGCATTTCTCAGTCAGCTTTTTACTAATAAACTCAGCATTGTTTTCTCTGCCGGTAATAGCCGCGCTAAAAGGGCTCAGTGTCAGTGCACAAGACATCACTTATTCGCTCCCTTTCAGGCATAGATAGCTGTAGTCTCGCTCTCGTACTAAATCCTACCGCAAGCACTTGCCAGATTAACTAGTGGATTGATTAATACAAGGATTTTCGGTATGGAAGCACCTTTGACAAGATTTTCCTCGGTTCAAGACTGCTTTCGTCTCCTTGAGGTAGCCTGCGAGTGACTGCCTAGAGTCGTTCTGTTTTTTTTCTGAATCCCGGTATTGCCATCCTTGGTTTGCGGAACCTTATCGCCACGCACGATAACACGATACCAAGGTAACAACGAACTTGAGTATAGTTCTGAACTTTTTTCTCCTTTCTTCTTTTCTCCGGTCCTACTTCTCTTGGGTTTCACATCACTCTAAGACATCAGAAATCAGGTTGCAAAACTACAGTGCAACGGCCCTCGGCTATATCGCGGCTTTCTGCAGGTTCTTAAATTTGTCCCACGTCATTGCTTTTTGCGCAACGACGAATCCCCATTGGGACCTCGAACAATCCGGCAAGTGTTCTCTCGCTTCTCAGTCACATAATTGCAGTATTTCTGATGATGTTGTAACACCATAGAGCCTGCGCTGCTAGCACCATGAGCTCAATTGCAGTGCGTCACCTACTATCCCGCCGGGGATGTTCATTCTCCAATGGTTTGCTTGGTCGGACGAGCAATTCCCTTAGGAAAGGCACGGTGTCCAGATTTTATACGATAGCACCAAGGGTCCTGTTCCAGAAGTTCCAACAAACCCGTCAATTCTACAAGTCGACTGCAGGTGAAACTGGCCAAGATGCCCAGAACACTTCGATCTTCGACCCACTTGATACTTTCCAACGACGTCATGTAGGACCATCGCCATCTGAGATACAAAAAATGTTGGAGCATCTGCAATACGACTCATTGGATTCTTTTGTGAGGGATGTAGTTCCTCCCAATATACTGTCATCTCGAGACCTGAAGGTGAGCCCAGCCAACGGGCTGAGCGAGACTGAGCTATTGGAGAGGCTTGGAGAGATTGCGGCACAAAACAAAAAGGCAAGAAGTTACATCGGTTGTGGATACACCGGTACAAAGACACCTACGGTGATCGCAAGGAATATTCTCGAAAGCCCAGAATGGTATACTTCGTACACTCCATATCAGCCCGAAATTTCACAGGGTATGTTGATAGCTAGCCAAATCCCGATAATTTTGCGAGCAATCGAGTTTACAAGTCTCACGCAGGTCGGCTCGAGTCTCTTATCAACTTTCAAACGGTAGTCACTGACCTTACTGGTCTTGCAATCGCCAATGCATCAGTTTTGGATGAAGCTACGGCTGCTGGCGAAGCCATGACTATGTCGCTTGCTAGTCTTCCTGGAAGCCGTCAGAAGCGCACGAACAAAACGTTTTTCGTGGACAGCAATGTTCACCCGCAGACAATCGCCAGTCTCGCCTCTCGTGCTGAAGGATTCGGTATCAGCATCAGGGTAGGAAATGCTCTAGACCTACCGAGTGTTAAAGAATTGGGCCAGGACTTAGTTGGCGTCCTTGTTCAATACCCGGCCACGGATGGTTCCATTCACGACTATTCAAAGCTCTCTGAGACTGTCCATGAACTTGGCGCTCCATTGTCTGTGGCGACCGATCTGCTGGCATTAACACTTCTGAAGTCACCCGCGGAGTTTGGTGCAGACATCGCGTTTGGGAATGCTCAGAGATTTGGTGTTCCCATGGGATACGGTGGACCGCATGCAGCCTTCTTTGCAGCAGGGGAGAAACTCAAGAGAAAGATGCCTGGTCGATTGATCGGAGTGTCGAAGGATCGCTTGGGTGATCTAGCCTACAGACTGGCATTGCAGACTCGGGAACAGCATATCCGCCGTGAGAAAGCCACCAGCAATATATGTACCGCTCAGGCACTTTTAGCGAATATGAGTGCCATGTATGCGGTCTATCATGGGCCTACAGGACTGAAGGCAATTGCAGAAAGGATTCACTCGTTGACTATGATTCTGGCTGAAGGAGCCGAGCGTCTTGGATTTGAAGTCAATGCGGGATCGAAGGCTGAAGGCGGCTTTTTCGACACTGTTGCCATCAAGGTAAACGATGCGAAAGGTGTCGTTGCAAAAATCACTGATTGGTACGGAATCAATTTGAGAGTACTTGATGCGGGAAGAATCAGCATCACGTTGGATGAAACTGTATCAATGCATGATCTGGAGGACATAATTGCAGCCTTGTCTGCATTCGCAGAGAGAATCCCCGGGAGACTGAAGTGGAATGAGATGTTGGTGGAGATCGCAGACGACTTGGAAATTACTGCCGCTAAACCGGCTTCAGTCCCGGAAGCTTTCTGCAGAACCAGTCCTTACTTGCAGCACCCTGTCTTCAACAACTATCACTCGGAAACGGAGATGTTGAGGTACATCCATCATCTTCAAAGCAAGGATCTTTCGTTAGCAAACTCTATGATTCCCCTTGGCTCTTGCACCATGAAGTTGAACGCGACCACCGAAATGTTGCCCATTACATGGCCGGAATTCGGTTCTCTCCATCCTTTTGTGCCACTTGACCAAGCTCAAGGATACAAAGTTCTCCTAGGCGAGCTTGAAGCAGACCTAGCAGATATCACTGGCTTCGATGCGGTATCTCTGCAGCCTAACTCCGGAGCGCAGGGTGAATTCACTGGATTGAGGGTCATTCGGGCGTACTTTAGAGCTAGCGGCCAGCCTGAACGGGATATTTGCTTGATCCCGGCATCAGCGCACGGTACGAACCCCGCCTCGGCTTCGATGGCTGGAATGAGGGCAGTTACTATCAAATGTGACCCAAAGAGTGGAGATTTGGATATGGCGGATCTTAAGGCGAAGGCAAAGAAGTATAGGGACAACCTGGCGGCAATTATGATTACTTACCCAAGCACGTATGGAGTCTTCGAGCCCCAGGTCAAGGAAGCTTGCGAGGTTGTGCACTCCTTCGGTGGTCAGGTCTATATGGATGGCGCAAACATGAACGCCCAGATTGGCCTTTGTTCTCCAGGAGAAATTGGCGCTGATGTGTGCCACCTTAACCTCCATAAAACATTTTGCATTCCCCATGGTGGTGGAGGACCTGGAGTTGGTCCCATTGGAGTCAAACGACATCTTGCGGAATTCCTTCCAGGTCATCCGGTTGTTCCAACTGGAGGTGCTAAAGCCATCGCCCCCGTTTCAGCTGCTCCCTGGGGTTCTGCCAGCATCCTGCCAATATCATGGGCTTATATCAAGATGATGGGTGCGCGGGGTCTTACTCACGCTACTAAGATTACCTTGCTAAATGCAAATTATATGGCCTCTCGCCTGTCCGAGCACTACCCTATCCTATACACCAACGCCAAAGGGCGTTGTGCTCACGAGTTCATTCTTGATACTCGGGGACTGAAAGAAATATCCGGTATCGAAGCCATCGACATTGCCAAGAGACTTCAGGATTATGGATTCCACGCACCTACTATGTCGTGGCCTGTACCAAACACACTCATGATTGAGCCTACGGAGTCGGAAAATCTCCAAGAGCTTGATCGCTTCTGTGATGCCTTGATTAGTATCCGAGCTGAGATCAAGGAGATTGAAGAGGGAAGAGCATCGAGAGAGGTGAACGTTTTGAAGATGTCACCACACACGATCAAAGACTTGGTTTCAGGGAAGTGGGAAAGGGAGTACACTGTGGAGAAGGCGGCGTATCCATTGGCATACCTGAAGGAAAGAAAATTCTGGCCGAGTGTTACACGTGTTGATGACGGTAGGGTTCTTAGCTAGGCTTGTAGGACTGTCCCTGTGGCTAATATTCTGGTAGCATATGGCGATATGAACCTTTTCTGCGCCTGTGTTCCCATCCAGGCAGAGGAGTAAATTAGACATACCTCAATAGGTCAGGACATTTTAAAGCACGTATTTTAACATCAGCGTTCTTATCCAAACTCAGGCCCCTCCTTTTTCCTTTTTTTCTTTGGGATTTAGATACCTGGCGTTGGGATTTGACGGGAAAGACAGTATTCATCTACTGGCGCTGCGAGTTTGCTTTGTTTGGAGTTTTTGGGCTGTTTCTCTTTTGGACCTTTGTTCTTCCATTGTCTCTGTTGTACTGTAGAGGCATATTTTAGTCCCCGCTTGGAATCGGGGTTGTGATGATTAGGAAAGGCGTTAGATACATACCGATGACTTTCAACAGTCTAGATAGTGTATAGATGAAACATCGGGTATTATTGAATAAGGGTTGGCACTTCTAGTTTGCATAGAGGAGAACAAATCCGTCGACCGGATATGATGGTATTTCATTTCTGAGGCTATGCTCCGCACATTTGTAGTTCGACGCTAGGGATCCTGTTCCGGTTATTAGGGACTTTCAGACGAAGGCCCGCCATCTGATTACCATAAAATTGTAGAGTATGGGTATAATTGACATGCGGAAGAGAGACTGGTATTGATATGTACTCCATGTACTGCATCTTTGAGGGCCTCAAGCGCCGCAGTCATCTGTAATATAGGCAACGATACTTGTCTGTTTCGGCGGCTGCATGCTGTCTGTTGGTTGGCCGACAGCATCTAGGCCCCCTTAGAAGCTAGAACGTGTTGCGGAAGGGAGTGCGGGGTGAAGGCAATTGTTGGATTTGTACAACAGATAATTGGCTACGTTCCGAGAAATATGGGCAGAAAGTTTGAGTCTTGAGACTGAGTGACAGACAGTGAGCTGAATTATCAGCAACTCAACTCGCAGTTTCAGTACATGTAAGTACTTGAGTACTTCTTGACAGATTCTCGAGCAGCGCTGCCCAGCCCTAACTCCAAGGGACTTGATGTGGTTTCTGGAGTTACTTTTCCGGCCTTCGCCTTGACACGACGACAGTTCGATTCAATTCCCATACATACCTAATAACTGAGTAAGAAGTAAGCAGTACGGTGTACCTTGTACAACTCCATCGGTTGTGCGTTTGGATCGATGCACCCGAGTTGTCGTTTCACGAAATCCGGTGATCTTGGTGCGCTTCGATTGGTGCAGTTGTGGTGGGAACAAGATTTTCTTCGCTCCCTTACTCCTCCCTTCCCAACCAACGCTCAGTCCCTCACTCTTCCACTCGTTCACTCGCTCACTCCCGTGCTGCTGGGGTTTGTTAGTATTGTGCGAGAGGGACCACTGGGTCGGAGCAAGCTTTCACTCCCACCTCGATGTGCTTGTGCTTATCAACCACATACTTATTAAGTCTTGAAGCGACTGATTTCTTTTAAATATTTAACTATTTGACATTTGGTTTCATATTCCTTCCGTATTCCATATTCCATGTTCTATTGCAAGCTACTTGCAATCCTCGGGGGATGAGCGAGTAAGTATGATAACCAAAACCACAACTCACAACTCACAACTCACGCTCGCCACTCGTCGCTCACCACTTACATACCTTACTGCATCGGCTCCGGTTCCAAGTGAAAGCTTTTCTCACCCCTAAAACACCGCACCCGCACCCCGACAACTGCACGTCCGTCCACATCTTGACCCCGACCCCGCCACCACTACCCTGCCCGCCGCAGCCCCCTCCTCGCCGCGTCCAACTCTGATCGAAGGAAGTACATACCGACCCCCGATACCCTAGGCTTTACTCTCCGACCCCCGAAACCACAACATACATTTCTTTCTCCCCAGCTCAGAAATTCGTCATCCGATTAGCGATTTTCCCTTGGGACTCTCATCTCACGGACCATGAACGGTGACGTTGGCGTCAAGAAGGCTGCCGCTCTTAACCAAGTAAAGCAGGTTGCCAAAGCTGCAACGAGTGCGGCAAATGCGAGTGCCAATGGAATCAAGAAGCGAAGAAAAGACCTGAAGCCAATTATCACTGGGGAGGGTCAACAAAGTGGGTCGGGCCAGGGTTCTGCAGGCTCTACAAAGAGGTGTGTATGTTGTGAACGTATAATTCTCGTTCTAGTCGATGTCACTTGTGCTTTTGACCCTTTCTTCCCTCCTCCGTGTCTGTCAGAGCGTGTTTCTGTTGCTGCGGTATCACCTTCGGGTGCCATATCCTGTTTCGCATTTGCTAACCCTGAGCTCGCAGTTCTCCTTCACCACTGTCAAGCACTCAGAAAACTTCGAACATACCCAACTTCACGGTCGACACACCTGGGTCTAACGGTGTAGACTCACGAGCGTCATCGTCATCCCGAACAGGTGACGAGGACGAAGGGAATACGGCGGACGAGGAAGATTATGAGGATTACTGCAAGGGTGGGTATCACCCTGTGCAAGTTGGAGAAACATTCAAGGATGGGAGATATGAGGTTATCCGGAAATTGGGTTGGGGTCATTTCTCAACTGTGTGGCTATCTCGAGACAACCAGTGCGGTCGCCATGTTGCTCTGAAAGTTGTACGAAGTGCCGCCCACTACACCGAGACAGCTCTGGACGAAATCAAGCTTCTGAAACGGATTGTATCGGCGAATCCAAACCACCCCGGGAAGGCGCATGTCGTCCAACTATTGGATTCTTTTGAGCACCGGGGGCCTAACGGATTACATGTCTGCATGGTTTTCGAAGTCCTAGGGGAGAATCTGCTAGGTCTTATCAAGCGGTACAACCACCGTGGCATACCGATGCCACTCGTTAAACAAATCACCAAACAGGTGCTTTTGGGCCTCGATTATATGCACCGGGAGTGCGAGATCATCCATACAGATTTAAAACCAGAAAACGTATTGATCGAAATCGGGGACGTGGAGCAGATTGTAAAGACTTATGTTAATAATGGGGAAGACAAAAATGGCTCGACCGGTTCTGGATCAGATAAGGGTGACAGGAATGGGAGGCGACGAAGGCGGACCTTAATTACCGGCAGTCAACCGCTTCCAAGTCCGATTAGTGCAACCTTTGCTCATCGCCATGAGGACCTGTTGGCCCACGCAATTGTTGGCGGAGGGCTGAAGATGAATAGTCAGAGTTCTCTAAGTAAGCTGATGAACTCAGCGAGAGGATCAAAGAATGGGAGTTTGGATACTTCTCCCGCGGGAAGGGACAAAGATTCAGAAGCAAGCTACAAGGCCAGGGAAAGAACAGCGTACGTCTTATCAAGTGGCGTTCTTCAACAGAGTTCACTGACAGAAAGGCGAGGTATTTAGTGACGTCATGGCAAGAGAGATATCCGGTATAACGCTGGATAAGTCGCAGGAGAATGAGATCCTACCTGATATCGGAATAATATCCGTAAAGATCGCTGATTTAGGCAATGCATGCTGGACAAATCAACACTTCACAAATGATATCCAGACCCGACAATATCGATCGCCAGAAGTGATACTTGGAGGCAAGTGGGGAGCTAGTACTGACATTTGGAGTATGGCATGTATGGTATGACCGCCCTTTCACCACCATCGTTGGCGCATCCTAACGCCATTTAGGTTTTTGAATTGATAACTGGCGACTACCTTTTCGACCCTCAGTCTGGCACCAAGTATGGAAAGGACGACGACCATATTGCTCAGATTATTGAACTGCTGGGCAGCTTTCCCCGTCATTTATGCATGGGTGGTAAATGGTCACTTGAGATATTTAATCGGAAAGGAGAACTCCGAAATATACACCGACTACGCCACTGGGCCCTCCCGGATGTGTTGAGGGAAAAGTATCACCATTCTGCAGAAGAAGCTTTGCAGATTAGCGAGCTTCTCATTCCCATGTTGGAATTGAATCCAGAACGACGAGCCAATGCAGGTGGCATGAGTGGTCATGAATTCCTGGCGGATGCTGCTGGGATGGCTGATAAGAAGGTTGATGTACCAGTTGGAAGCAGGGGAGGAATTGAAGGATGGGCAGCGGAGGTCAAGAAGAGATAGATTTCTTTCATGTTGTCAACAGCGCTTTTGTCTTTTCCTCAATTTATGGTGATTGAGGACCTATATCTGGTTTGCATTTCATCTTGCTTACCGCTTTAAATCTTTTTTCAGTGTTTTTGATGTGATGGAGAGCGGTTCTCTTACTACGCCCCGAGTCGTGGCGTTTTTTATTCCATTTTCTTCTCAACTGCTATATCACTAACGTTCTTCCTTTGGGATGGATTTGTACGTTGGGACGTGTTAGAGACAGTTGATTACTATTGAGCATCATGTATGAAAGAGAAGAGTATGAAAGACGCTTGAGATTGATTCAAGTATAGTAAGTCTTCGAAAACGGCCTCTTTTTCATTCATCAACTGGATCCAGGATGTGGAGATTAATCTTCTCCAAATGTCTGTGCAACATAGAAACAGGTGATAGACCATGAACCTATTTGTCCTGTTTCTTTTTACCGTCACAAGGGGCACAATCTGACTTAACTGGTACCATATTCTCTAGAATATTGCTTCCATCTCTGGCCTTCCACCCCGCCGAGGATACCTCCTTGGCACCCACCTCCGCAGCTTTCATATCGCAGAATCGCGCCATCTCTACATCCTTATCACTCAACCCTTTGGGGTTGTGTGTGGTCCACCGAATCCGCACCGTGTTATAAACCTAGTCCCTTTCATAAGCGTCCTCCCTGTTGATTCTAGCGGCTACTAGGAAAGGGGAAACATACATTTGCCCACTCGGGATGATGATTCTGGACCTTACACTCGTCCGCGACTTGGTTCATAAATGTCATGGCTTTTGCGAAGCCCCTGAAAATAAATTCGCGTTCGAGCCCATCGCGAGTGTTGGAGAGTGACCAACCTGAGGTAAGGAGGTCTTTGGCGTTGTCGCGGCCGCTAGAGGATGTGGTTGACGACCACTGAGGTTCTGGTACTTGGTTGGAGGTGTTCAGTCTCTGGGCTGTTTGGGTGGCGGTAGTGGTCATTTTTCGTGTTCGTGTGATTATTATGGACGGGAAGCGAACAAGTTGGAGACGCATTGTGTACTGCTGGCCTTTTTGAAGTGCGGTGGAGATAGGTTTACGTGTCCGCGTTTGCTGCGGTGATGACGACAGACACTACAATGAAACCTTACTGCTAAGCTGGGGGAGGTATCACGCTTTTAGATGAAGATGTATGGGGCTGGGTATAAGACTGAGTTGTATGTACGACGGTTGTTGAAAGTTCCATTATTTATGTTATATACAGACGTGAGCGACTCAAAGCTTTGAACGCGAGCCACATCTCATGATTTAAAGTCTAGCTCTTAATCCCTACCTGACCCTTCCATCCAGTCTAATGCAAAAACGAAACTCCTGTCCTAATAATTCCATATAGATAATAAACCAAACAAATTCATTACAACGTGCACAGCTCAACGGGGTTGATTAAATCATTGCCCTCATCCCTCTCGGCCTTGCTCTGCTTGACTTTATCGTATTCAACCAAAGTTCTTTCCCCATAACTCTCTCCTATTTGTATTTCTCCGGCCTCCCTCTTCTCCAGTCCATTCATCTTTGCCTCAGATTCGGCAGCCTCACTTTGTGCTAATGCTGGTTTCTGCTGATGTGTCTCCCCCAAATTTATTGGAATAAACCTCTTGGGTAGCCTAACTCGATGGAACTTCTCTCTCAGTGTGTTCACAACATACTTCCAATCCAGATGCCTCGTCAAACTCTTCCTGGGATTAACCCCAATGCAATGTTTCGAATCTAATTGCATATCGAGAGGATCGCTACTGTGACATCCTGGGGAAATTGCGACCCGGATTGAATAGGCGCTCTTGTTCGGATCGCCCTCGCTCTCTCCAGGTTCTGATTTGGACTCTGATTCATAGAGCTCGAAAGAAATTTGAGTTAGGTAGTCAAGCTCGGGTATCGCGTTGCGTTCCATCTTGACTGGTATTCCTCCTTCGATGATACAATTGAGCAGAGTGTAGATGTGAGATTCTTTGGTGAAATATACAAATGACTTTGCGTTCTCCGCTGCCTGGACAGCTTCGAGATCTTTGACAATCTGTTTGAGCAAGGGTAGACTCGTGAGGAGTCCAATTTCTAGCTTCTCGTCGTTGGTAATACCGTATTCCTGAGGCGATACGAAGCTATATGATTTATTAGAAAATGGCACAAGACTTGCATTTACTAAAGACTCACTCAAAAAGGACCTTGGCGTATCTGTACAACTCTCGCAGCTTCACCAGACGAGCGTCAGCCTTAGCTTTGGTTTTCCCACTTGACATGAGGTATTTTCGACTTGCATCCTCCCCGAATGGTTGCCTTGGAATTTCGACATTGTAAATGCTCCTCCGTCTAAGTCCCAGTCGCTCACGTTTGCTAGGGCCCTCTCTCATGGCGTCCCGGAGGTCCCGGTCATAATCTGGTGGAGGTCCAGTTATCGACGATCGCTTGCTGTCGGTCCAGCCACCATTGCCATCTTCCCAGTCTTCAATTGCAGAACCATTGCCTTCTCTATCCAGACATTCCTTCGGTAACATCGATGTTGGTGGCATGAATATATTTTCCAAAAACATGCGGTTATGGAGCGCATCGTACTTCATGGTGTCGTAGAGTTCTGAAATCTTGCTTGGATCGACCTTCTCTGAATCGCAGAACTCCACAAATAATTTCTCCCATCGTTCACGGAATAAAGCGGGATCTTCGCCACAGCACCATCGACTTTGAATACCATCCAGTGAAGTAGGGTCGCGCTCTTTGCTGGATCCACTGGAAGAACTACTGCCGTTTGAATATCCAAGAGACTGGACAGCAAATCGCGCAAAGTTGTGGTTCATTACAGAACGATGGAACTTCATCAATACGATAACATTTCTCATCACTACAGACGGCTCGGCCATGTCTTTGGGCCATGCAAACTGCGGTGGCGCCTTGGATCCCTCACGGAGAAGTAATTTAAGCTTTTTCTTGACCTAGGTGGTGTTAGGCATCTGCACGTTAAAGGCACTTTGATGCATACCTTATCCATTTCATCCTTGGCAGCGTTGGAGTCATCCAATAAGTCTTTACGGATCGCTACGAAATCATCTGGAATTTTTCGGTCGAGGAAAGAGGCAGTCCATATTTGAGCTAAGTAATTGAGATTAGAAGTGAACAAATCAAAGAAATAAATGAACAATTGGACAGAAAATATGAGGGTTAACATTAGGCTGCGGGGGTGAGACTTACCACTCGTACTGACTCTCCTTTCAGAGCTTGTAAACACCGATACATCGTCCAGTGCATCTCTATTCATGAGAAGAAGGTCCTTACGATACGATTCGCCTAATTCCTGACTTTGATACCGGGCTGAATGAGTCGGTTCGCCACCCCACTTGATAATAAGCTGTAGCTTGTCAAGTACGGGAATTCCGCGGTTAGAAACAGTGGTGTGTGTCTCAGAAGTGTCCATTGAACCCGGACTTTTGTTGACAGGTTGATCATGCTGATACTTCAGAAATAGCGGTTTGATCTGTACCTTAGTACCCGCAAATCCCACCTTCTTATCCAAGGCGTTTTTAAGCTGTGCAAGCTTGTCCATATCTTCCGACTTCAGTTCAATAGCTTTGGCTGTTGCTGTGATCACATCCTGCAATCCTTCTTCAATCAGGATGACTTCCTCTTTATGGCCTTTCAGGAGATCAACAAATGGCTGTGAATGAAAGGTGAATTTGAACTTCTGTTTCGGTGTTCTGTCAGCGTGCCTCAAGACGGCGACCATTCCCTTCAATTTCCAACTATGCTGAGGTGCTGCTGGTAGTTGCTTCCCTTCTTCCCCCTCTACCAGGCCGCTCGCAGGTGTTGGTGACGTTATGGGGGTCTGTCTGGAAGTACCGTCGGACGAAGTTTGCGAAGAAGGCGATTGCGTGTGGAAGTGATTTGATAGTCTTGAAGTCGAAGGTGATCTGGAAAGCAAATTCTGGAGAGTTGACCGATGTCCACTGGCATTTCGTTGCTTGCTTGGTTTCCGACCGGGTGATATCTCCTTTCCTCGGGCCAATGCTGCAGCCAATGCGCCTTGTTCCTTGAGACTTTCTCTCGTCATTTTGTCTTGTACGTGCCCCATGAACATGCTCCGCAAGATTCGTGAACAGGCATCATAGTAAGGATTGTTGTCTTTCACGAAACTCCATCCGTTGACGTCAATCACATAGCTTTTCCCGTGGGTTCTTAGCAAGTCAAAGCCACAAACCGTTTGCCCAAATGCCTCGCATATCCGAGAAGCCATACTGGCTTCGTCTCCGGCAAGCGTAGTAACAAATCGTATTTCTTTTCCATGCTGATTGCGCCTAACTAGGCCATCCACAACTGGCGATTTCCGGGTTTCAGCATGACAATAGTCGGGACCAACAGTATAAGCCTTGACATCCTCCGAATTGTCAACGTCCATAAACTGCTCATAGACATAAGAACCCTTGGTTCGGGGGTAAAAAAGGTTTGGATCATAGTCGGAAGACTTGTTGCCGACCTTTCGGAATAACTTACGTCCGCCTTTGCCACCGGCGAAATAGATGTTAATGTTATGGTCCTCGCCGCTTGTTGGTTTTTCGACGAAGGGCTTCTTCAGTGTTTTTGAATCTACAATCAGGGTTTCTCCATCCTCGCTAAGTTCAATCCTTTGAGGCATTTTCCATTCACCCCGAGGCGGTACTTTCACTCCAGTGCGATTTTCTAGATGTTGCGCAAGTTCTGGTGCCAAATAAGGGCCGCCATCACGTGACACAACAATGCGCTTAGGCGTGGGTACATTAATAGAATCCAGAATGCGAAGTACAAGACGCCTATCCCAAAGGATCTTTTGCATTTGGAGGTCATTGATGCAGTAAGGTTTGCGTAGGCGCACATAGGATATTGCTTTGTCGAGGGGGAAGCCGGACGAAAAGAAGGATATTAAGAAGTCGCTAGATCACACGTGGGATCAAAACGTCAGCTTATTCGTCGGGCTTGGATCTAACCCGGTCTAGTATTCATGCAAACAGAAGCAAACATAAACTGGGGCATGGGGGAGTCAAAACTGCCGCGCCCTTCAGAGGAATGCCCAAACGGTGTCTATCTTATCTCGGGGACTTATCATGTCTTTCTCCACGAGTAAGGGTATTCAATCGTTTCGATATTGTAGGGCACGCAATACCCTGATATTTGGTGACTTAGGATGCAGGACGGGGAGGGGAATGTAACGATGATGAATAAATAGACATTGAAACATACCAAGTAGGCCAATTTTCGACAGCTGGTACGTGGGGTGCGGGAGTTAGCGAGCCTGCACCAAAAAAATCTCATCCTTGCAGACGTCAAACGGCAGCATGGGGGAATAAAACCATGTGCACCGCTCTTGTCTCGCTCGAGGAAAGCTAACCTTCATCCAATATGACCTTGTCACCAAAAATCACCGTCTCGAACTCTCCGTTTTCAATCAACCTATTCAAAATTGTTCGGCATGGCTTGCTCCGTGCCTTCGCATCCAAGGCACATACTCCAATCCTTCCAATTACTTTCGACTTTCGCTCGCGCTCTTTCTCCTGAGCTTCAAAGGAAGTGATACCCGCCGAAGATGCCGATGAACGTTTTGTTACAAGTCCGGATGGGTTTGGGGAACTCGAGAGTGGTTTAGACGGACCCACTGGTTGGGGTCCGTCAGGTCGACACATTGCTGACCGCGACCGATTTTGCGATTGCGGCGTCTGAATCTGTACACCCATTCCATCGTGAGTCGACGTCCGTGCAGTTGTTGGATTTGAGACGACATTTACGGGGGATGTAGCGAGTGTTGCGAGTGCCGCGTGAGACCCACTTTGCTTTCGGTCATGGCTATTCTGGCTCTCGGAGGTGACACTTTGGCTTTCGTTCCCGGCAAACCCTGATATTGACGTGGAGCTCTGCGAGGGCAGACTGAACACGGAAGAGTTCCGGGATTGTATGGGAGATGTCGACGCAGTCGTGGATGCGTCTATTGAAATCATCGATTCTCGGTTTCCTGACATACTCGATGGCCCTCCGGGTGGCGAAGAAAATAGTCCGGCAACCTTTGCCGTGATTCCTTTCTCAACAGCTGCTCCCGCGGCTGGTGTTGATATCATTGCTGAAGCTGTCGACCCCTCAATTGTTGTTCTTCCGGTGGGGATAAGTCTGAATTGGCTGTTGGAGGAAGGTATGAGATACTTTGTGCCTTTGGGAGCGCTTTGAGAGAGTAATTGCGAAGTCTGTTGCTTATCGGCTGCGGTAGTAGCTGGATATGATGCCATCTTTGAGCATCCGCCGTCCAGCGTTTTTTTCTTTCTGGTTGCCGGGCTGTGCTTTGTTGGGCAAGTAGTGGCGGTTGTGAGTAGAGCACGCCAAGAGATCGGGATTGACTACCTTTAAATAGGTAAGGTAGCTTATCTACAGGAAATATAGGTTTCTTTTTCACCTAGCATGCAGAGATGCAGCATAGCTATCATCAATTATTGGAGGCCATCGTAAAGCACACAAGCACACGCACAGATGCTTTTGGTAGACACCTGCTGATGCTACACCGTAGCATCGGCCACCATCACTCCACTGCGTCCACTCCATCACTCCACGGTCGAACTTTGTTGGACCTCGGGAGGCATGAAGTTGAATATCCAGAGCACCGTGCCACACTATACCTACGTCACCGTTAGCACAGCGTGGGCCATTGGGTAAGGTAAGTTCCGTTCCTCATTTCCCGTTTGCGAACTACCAGCCAACGTTGCCTGCAGGGTGATTAATCGGGTTAACTGTAACAGAAGAAACAGGCGGGAAGTAAGTCTTCGTCGTCGTCATCGCCGTCGACCTCGTCGTAGTACCCATCTATCTATCGCCGTTTTGCTTTCCCATCTTTCTGATTCTCTAACGCCTCCGCCACAACGTAAACATCATGGACAACGCATCGTCGTCGTCCAATATGGGCGTTGACTACGTTGTCGTATTCGACGCCGGATCCGCGAAAGGTACATCCCAAAATATCCGTTCTCAAGCACCGATACGCTGCTAATCTATCCGACTGGTTTTTTGAAACAGACAAAGCTGAAGCCGCAAACCAATTCGAAAAGCTGATTACAACTCTGGATGGTGTGGGAATGCGCACTGAGGTTCGAGATGGCACTGAAGGAAAATTACTGGTGTTTGTACGGGTTCGGTCTGCGCAGAAGTTGATCGGCGAAGTCTACAGATCTAGGTGTGTCCGCCCCCCACCTTTGTTCCCTCTGGAAATGCGTTTTTGCTAACGCATTCATGTACGTAGGGTCAAAGATTGGCTTCATGGCGTCCGGCCAGCAGCTCCAGACACCGAGACCCAGCGCTCTCTGGACAAAGAACCGCTTACTGATGCCGAGAGACTTAGGATTATCCATGCGATGCTCACGTTGCCTGGCAGTGAGGGTGGGGCTGGTATTACACCAGGCAAGGGCGACTGGTCACTGGTCGAGGGTATCTTTCCATTGCACAATCATGAGTTCAACAAAGAATGGATGAAACGGTGGTCTACCACATGGACAGTAGGACCTAATGAGCTGGAAAGTATACGTGATATGTTTGGTGAAAAGGTGGGTTTTATATCTTAGTACTGCGAGTTACTGCTAATGTGGGTGCAGGTGGCGTTCTATTTTGCCTTCCTTCAATCATACTTTTCGTTCCTCTTAATTGCAGCTTGTTTTGGAGCTGCATCATACATTCTCTTGCCACAGTACTCACTCATCTTTGCCGTTGTTAATTGTCTTTGGTCCGTCGTCTTTATTGAGCATTGGAAACGCCTGGAAGTTGATCTCGCCGTTCGATGGAATGTACGCAATGTCTCACAGCTTCAAAGCAAACGGGCACGATTCCAACCTGAAGCGGAGAAGGAAGATCCTGTTACCGGCGAGATTGTGAAGGTCTTTCCCGCCTGGAAGAGGCTTGTCAGGCAGGCCTTGCAGGTCCCATTTGCGCTAGGAGCTAGTGGGATTTTGTCTACACTTTACGCAGTAGTATTTGGTATCGAAGTTATGATCTCAGAAGTTTATTCTGGCCCGTTCAAATCCGTATTGGTATGTTACGTTGAATCCGAGGTTGGACCAGTGAACTTACTTTACCTCCGGCAGGTTTTCACCCCGACTGTCATATTGACAGTTATGGTCCCTCTTATTACAAGAACACTTTCAAGCATTGCGACAAAACTTACTGATTTTGAGAACTACGAGAATGAATCATCTTACGAAGCTGCAATGACTCAAAAAGTCTTTGTATTCAACTTCATCTGTTCATACGTCCCACTTTTTCTCACGGCGTTCGTCTATGTTCCGTTTGGAAGCATAATCATACCACATATCGATATTCTTGGACTGATGGCTCAACCCGAAGACGAGAAGTTGGGCGCTAAAGCTACGTTTGAGATCAACCCAGACAGGTTGCGAAAACAAGTGATTTATTTCACTGTGACTGCTCAGGCGGTGAACCTTGCTATGGAAACTATTGTGCCCTACTTCAAGAGAAAGGCGTTCAAGAAGGCTAAGGAGTTCCAGAACAAACGCAATGGGAAGGAATCATACGTTAATGATGCCCCGAAAGAAAGATCTTTTCTGGAAAGAGTGCGCAACGAAGCGGAGTTGGATATATACAATGTTACGGACGATCTTCGTGAAATGTGTATGCAAGTACGTTTTTCGGTCAAGTCAGTAACTCCCCTTATTGACAATGTATAGTTTGGCTATCTTTGTCTCTTCTCCCCTGTCTGGCCGCTCGCTGCAGTCTCATTCCTGATAACCAATTGGATTGAGCTCCGCAGCGATGCAGCCAAAATTTGCATTGAAATGCGGCGGCCTATCCCTCACAGAGCGGATTCTATCGGCCCGTGGCTCAACAACCTTGGGTTCCTTACGTGGATGGGTTCCATCACCTCGGCCGCACTCGTATACCTTTTCTCCACCCCAGTAACTGGCCATCCTAACGTTACCACTCTCGCCGGTATCCTTGGCTCCATCGTCTTTTCTGAGCACATCTACTTTATCGCTCAGCTTGTCGTTAGGATAACATTGTCAAAACTGGACAGTCCCGGTTTGATCAAAGAGAGGCAGGAACGACTCCTGATTAGACGCCGTTATTTGCAGGAGAGTATGGGTGTTGATGAAGAAACTGAGGCACATGGTATCGATGGAGCACGAGTATCTGAAGGAGGGAATGAGGGCTTTTGGAGTACACAGCGAGGCCTAGCGGGGACCATTGCCGCTGGGAAGGAGATTATCAGAAATAGCAAGAAGGAGCAGTAGGTCGCGAAGCCCAGATACCCGTGGTATATATATATGACCCGATAGGTGAGGGGTGTTCTGGAGTGAGGTGGGTGCTATATCTAGGGTAGAATCTTAGCATTTCTTTCTCACTATCTAAACTAAATCAATCATTTAAGTCATTTAGATCTCGTTGAATGTCAATTACAATGATTTGGAAACTGAAAGGCGTTTCTACAATCAAGACAGTACTGAGATGTCTCAGAATGTTGAGAATAGCAATTTTGCAACCATGGGAAATATCGGCGCCTAACATTCGATCATTGATATTTACTGAAAAGTCATGTGGTTATGAGATAATACTTTCAGCCAATCGAATCTAAAACCGTTCCGAAGACGAACGACTTAAAAGTAGGAAAAAATTCATAAGGTACAATAGTATTCATGCATGCACCGTAACTAACCGTTACCTACTTCCATAGCTTTGACAAGCTCATTTCTTTATCGTCGTGCTTGTTGAGTACCTTTGCAGTAGCAAGGTCTACCAATGTAAGCCACTAGCCAGGTATGAATGGAGGAGGTCTTACCAAAATCTTCCTGCATAACGTGAATCCTTCGCTCTCGAAGGGCGTACATTCCAGCTTCAGTGCACACACCTTTCAATTCTGCGCCTGAGCAACCATTCATCTTCTCCGCAATTTTTTTAAGGTCAATTCCACGTGTCAAGTTCATTGACCTGGAATGAATTCGAAGAATATCGGCACGGGCTTCAACCCTGAATTTGTGTCAGACTAGTTCCACGTACATCTCAGAGAGGCAACCCACGTTGGAGGGGGAAATTCAATCTTGCGATCAATCCGACCTGGGCGTAGTAACGCTGGATCTAGAATATCCAAACGATTAGTAGCCATGATGACTTTGATATTCTTTGTCGGCTCGAATCCGTCTAGCTGGTTGAGAAGCTCCAACATGGTTCTTTGGACCTCGGAATCACCACCAGAACTTCCTTCGACTCGACTGCTTCCAATACTATCGATTTCATCCATGAAGATGATACTCGGTGCATGTTCCCTCGCCATCACGAAAAGTTCGCGAACCATTCTAGATCCCTCGCCGATGTACTTCTGAACAAGCTCGGAACCTGAGACACGGATGAATTTACAATCGGTGTGGTGAGCTACGGCACGAGCAAGAAGTGTCTTTCCCGTCCCTGGGGGGCCGTAGAGTAGTACGCCCTTAGGCTGGGCGATCCCGAGAGATTCAAACAACTCCGGGTGCTTCAGACCCAATTCGATAACTTCTTTAATTTCTTTGATTTGCTGGTCTAGACCTCCGATCATGTCGTAAGTGCTGTCGGGAACCTTTTCGACCATCATCAAGGACACAAGGGGATCGACCTAAAATTATCAGCAAGCCTCTCACAGGTCAGATCAATACCGAGAAATCATACAGAACTAGGCAATATCCTCTCTAGTCGATACGAGTCGGAGAGAAGCGTAACTCGTTTCCCGGCGGTCAACTTCGATACGTCCACGTTTTCCGCGACATCGACAACTGCTCATTTCTCAGATACCATTCCAATGCTGTGGATTGAGCAGCAGTACCATATTTCCCTTCAGGGTGGACTTTGACCAGTACTCTCTTACTTCCCATAACCTTCACCACCTCTCCAACATACGACCCGGGTTGTTGTAGCAGACCAAGCTCCTCTCTAAGCAACCGTACTATTCGAACCACAAATGTGTCAGCAAACGTGGTGTGAAATCGGCAAGTTCGAAATGTAGATGAAATGAAATCTATCAAGCTAGCTCGGTTGTCGCACAGCTTTCTACGGGGGATGATATTGAGATACTTCCTGGTATCCATCTCGCGGTAACCATTACGGGGGCTCTTGTGACGTACCTCTCGAGTTGTAGTCGTTCCGTTGCGCTTCTAACCTCCGTAACTTGGAATTCCGTTCAATAATGTCCAGCTTCATGGATTCGATCTTGTTGTGGAAAAAGCTGTTGAGTGCCATGATGTCTCGGTTGATGCTGGTAGTGCCAAATTATTCAGATAAGTCGTTTTGGAGATGGAAGACAGATGAGACGATGGAGGATTGCTGCTTTGAGGTTCGTTGAGGTGCAGACTACCTAGTATTGACCCGGCTTGGCATGCGGAACCGCTAGCACAACTGTGCTGCGCAATGCGTTTGCGGCTCTACTACGCATACGCGTATTTACATCCCCGGCATTCTTTCTATGACACTTATCATACCACGGTACTTAGAAGTACCTACTTAACTTAAGTAGTTTGAGGGCTCTATGTACAAGTACTGGTGCGAGTATCTATTAGTTATCCAGAACGTGTGCAGATCAGTCAACACATGAAGGAAATATTTGTACTGTACATGTGGGGAGATCTCGTGGATACCAAGGCTACCTGGTAGCTACATCAGTACCATCCCTACTTAGTACCTATATTATATACCCCTATATAACACACGAGGACGCGAAATCAATTCACGAGAACTTACCTGGCTGGAATATGGCGAGCTTGTGAGTAATATATGCTTGAAGGAATTGAAGGTAAGTTTGGCTTAACTTTGAGAGTAGAAGTACTTTAGCGGGGGTCCTCCGTTTCAGGTGAGGTTCATGTGAGGCTGGTAGACATCTATTAGCCTCACATGAGGGTGACTGAAATATCATGTTGATATGAGGATATTTGTTGGCTCATGGTAACCTCTCAAACTTATGACTATCCTGCCACTGTCACTCACACAAATCATTCAGGCAGATTTGACACCATTGCAGTGGACTACAATGGTGACAGTTGAGATACACTATCCTCAGTTGAAATTCTCATGCCACAGTAACTAGTCAGGTAGGAGATTTTAAGTATTCTCATAATCAGCATTTTGGAGATTCTTGTGCAATGCTGCAAAAACTAAAAACTCTCTACCTTCACAGCCAAATAAAACATTACATAGCAGGTATTCTGTGATGGGATTGTCACTTCTGGGAGTTACTTTTAGCTCTACAATTATTTCCTGCTGCACCTGTGATTTTAGACCTGCAGATGTACATGGAGTGGTGGCAGTGGCAGCAGTGGCAGCAGAATGCTGATGATGATGGTGGTGATAGTGTACGTGGTGATGGTGATGGTGATGATGGTTGCCATGGACCTACAGGCCACAGTGAAGGTGTATGCGCGGCTGTGAGGGCGCTACTAAAATCCTGTCAGGATTCTGATGTGAGCCTGGCAGGCATGACAGACCTCCAGGAGTGCCATGGTTGCAGCTGGTTGCAACTGCTCATATCTATCTGGTATCAACTGTGCCAGTACTGTCACGAGTATGCAAAATCAAATCAAGGTGATTGCAAGATCGACCTCATATGCGCCTCATATGAGCCTCACCTGAAATGGAGGACCCCCGTTAAAGTATGGAAACTTATTTTTTGGGTTGTTGGTCTCACACGCGTGTTCACTTGTGATTATGAATTTAGCTGTCTTGGCACGGCTCTTTCTTCATTCCTCGTGATTACAACAATCCTTGGGCGCTTGTGCTCTCGTGGCGTGGTCAGTTGAATACTTTGCTCGACACAGCTCCATCCTCACTTCCAATTCAACATCTGTCGCATTTACAATGGCAACTGGTCATTCCCAATTGTCCATCCCGCCCCTAAATCACTATGAGGAGAATTCCCGTCCAAGGAAACGACGCAGACGAGTTGAGCCACTTCAGGATGCGAACGCTGCGGAGGTGTTGCCGGAAGAAGTAGTGTCGCAACTATTGAATCGAAGTACGGCGATTATATTCCAGAGTGTTGGATTCTCTGGTGCCTCAGTAGGTGTACAAGAGAGCATGCGCAAGCTTATCGAGGATTGTGTGACTCACCTGAACACTCTGTGGAAGAGATCTCGTATTAATGTAGTTGTATAGATTACTTCCAGATGCTGCAAACCGTTGGACTTTTTGCCCTTGCCCAAAGACGGACAAAGCCTACTGTGCTGGACTTTGAAGAAATGTTGAGGCAAAGCAATATCAGTTTGAATGGACTGGAGGATGAACTCAAACGAATGCCCTCGATAACACCATCGGTCCCTTTGCCTCCGCCAAGTCCTCCACTTCCACCACATCCCGACCTCACTGAACTCCTAGGCGAAGAATTAGGCGGATCGCGAGATCAACGATGCCGTATCTATGAACATCTACCGTCTTTTCCAAGTCGGCACACCTACCAAGCAACACCTCTATTTTCAGAGCGGCCTACGGATCCCAGGTTAATCCGCGAAAAAGCTACAGCAGAATCTAGGCTAGCTGAGCAAGCACTTAGAAAGCTCTTGGCCGTGTCTGCTACAAGGAAAGACACAGTCCAGGATAGCGATCAGAAAATAGAGAAAAAACGGAAGGGGATACATCTCCAATGGAAGAAGGCGTTTGAGGGTTTGGACCATACTAAAGGGCGAAAGAAAGTGAATGGACACCAAGAAGTGGAGAGCCTGAGCAGTATCATGAACGACTCGGCCCCCGGTATTACTAACAAGAAACCGGTCGAAGACGGATATTTGGAAGTAATTGTCAATTCAGATAGCCAGTTTTGGAGAAAGGGAAAGGCAACGACAAAACGCATTCAGGCCCCTAGAGCATGACGGGGACAGGTGTAACAATCACTACATTGGGGAGACTCATCAATAATAGGAACACGGCGAGACGCCTGTAGAGGTGGTGGTCTTCGAACCGAATGTGTGCGAGAATTGAAGCTGTTTTTATCCTCTCGGTGCCACCTTTGTAGTAGGTCAATATCATTTGTATGGGTGGGTTTTAGTAAGTTTAGTAGTGCCGTACCAGCAAAACTACCTGTAAGCCCGTTACGAGACTTTTACGCTTCTGGCATTATATGCGGGCGGTTCGCAAAAGCTTCTGACTCGCTGTTGCCTTTAATTTGCTATCTCATCCCTACGGTAACTAAAGTAGAGCGGCCGGCATGTGCATATGAACCTCTAAGCATAGAGCTTCATGATTGCGAAGCCTGAATCTGTAGCATTTCCCCGGTTGCCCACTTCCGTCCTGAATAAATACTAAGTAAGCTGCTACGTCTCAGCATTTGCGGTAAGGTCGGCCGGGACCATCCTTGATTTTCGCGTCATCCGCGCAAAGCTAGATCCTGTGGTTTAACCCCCACTTGAGCTTGATTCTCAGCCAAAACTGACCCAGAAACAACCACAACAACACCACTAATACAACCAATACCGGTTTCCGTTTTGGTCTCTATTTCAAACCGAAATTGTATATCCGGTTACATCGAGGAGTTTTTCAGATGTCTTCTGCCGAAGACTCGCAAGCTCCATATTCGACGAGCGCTGCCAGCGGCCAGTCTACTGGTACTGTAAGACGAGTCGGAGAAACAGATAGTGGGATAGTTCCAAGTACTGCAATCACTGGCAACACATTTAAGGCCAAAAAGCTAATGACCTTGCACAGGTTCTGCCGAATCATTTGACACGGCGCGTGAACGTCCTGCAACCGAGCGGCTGTTGGGGATATCTAGAACATCCTCGCGGTCGTCGTTAAGAGATCGAGTCGCTTCACCAGAAAGAAAATCCCGAAGGCCTACTACTGCACGGCGCGCCTCATCCGCGGCACACCCCCACAAAGGGTAGATCCCATTTCTCTATTCTGGCATACTCGTTCGACACGCTGATATCCAATTAGGCAAGAATTCAGCGCTGAAGATGAACTGATCGAAGTTGAAGAAGATCAGAGAGCCCGAACAGTATCATCCCTCGGAAGCACCAGCTATTCTGGAATGAGGCGCCGATCACAGGTATTACGGAGACGAACAACTCACCCGGTACCACAGACCGTGGTCGATGACGATGACGACGATCTGGATGAAGAAACATCTGGAGCGGGTGGCACTACAGCCACTACGGCTGCTGAGCAGCCTGACGCTGAAGTGGAAGAAGGAACAATGAGGGCAGATTCTTACGAAGGTAGTGATACTGGTAGCGAGCGGTCGTTCACATTGAAGGTATGTAGCCTCTTAGACTTATACTACTAGGCTAACGCATATTAAGGATCGGCAACAAGCTATAAATCAAACACATCCCTTTGGTATCAGGATTTGGAAACCCGCACTCTACAAGAAGAGTCGATCTGTTCAACGAACGGCCGAAGGCGATATTCACTCTGCACCGGGTGGGAGCGTTGGCCCTATCTTGTTTTTTGTTAATATATTGTGGGTTTTATTATTTGGTTGGTGGATGGCTGCCATCACTGCGTTTGCTAGTGTTTGTTGCTATTCTTTCTTTTTCAGTCACAGTAATCGACAATATGGCAAAGTTCTCATTGGGCTATCGTACTACCTACTGTACCCGTTTGGGCGATTTGTGGAACTTAAGCAGGAAGAAGCCTACGCGGAGGAAGACGAAGGGGAGGGAAGAAGTATCAGCGAGTATGAGCAGTGGCAGGCAGGCGATATTGAAGCCGGTAGGACTTTCTTCGGCCCGCATACACCTCGTTCGATTGTTGGCCGTAGGAGGGACAGCATGGACACTGTTAGCGAGACCGAGTCTCTACTGGGTGCTGGGGAAAGGACGGGATTAATTACTGGAGTCACTGTTGGCTCTGAAAGGAAGACAAGATTTTTTGGCCGTGGCCAATGGAGCTTTGGACGAGTTTTGTTTTACGCTTTATTTTACATCCTAATAGGTAATAATCTTTCCATTTATTTTTGAGCAAGTATCGCACAGGCTGACCAATTAGCTCCTATTCTACTTCTGGTTTCTGGAGTCTGTTGGCTTCTTGTGTTTTGGATACCGATGGCTAAGGTCACATATCTTCTATTCGACCATCTCCGCAGGCATCCACTTGCATTGTCATTCCATTCGGATCATACTTGGAGTCGGAGACCTGGTACACCATCGTCATCGATCCTTTTGTGTACTTACCGTGCTGTTGGGTGGAAATACTACAAGTATACCGTGGATGGAACTAATATCTTCTTCATCAACCTTTTGGGGGTGGTGGTATTTGCCATTGTTGATTACTTTCTCTTCAGCGGAGCTCTCAAATTCGAAAACCCCATAACTGCCCCAGGGACTATATTTGCCTTGGCATTGATTTCGGTTATTCCTCTTGCTTATTTCATCGGACAGGCAGTAGCGTCTATCTCAGCACAGTCCAGCATGGGAATGGGTGCAACGATCAATGCATTCTTTTCTACAATCGTGGAAGTATATTTGTACTGCATCGCCTTGTCGGAAGGCAAGGGACGGCTGGTGGAGGGGAGCATAGTTGGCAGCATCTTTGCTGGTGTGGTGTTTATGCCAGGACTGAGTATGTGTTCCGGAGCTCTCAAAAGAAAGACGCAAAGATTCAATGCAAAGTCTGCTGGTGTCACGTCGACGATGTTGCTATTCTCTGTAATTGCAGCATTTGCACCTACGCTATTTTACCAGATATACGGCACTGTAAGCCAGCTTATAATTCCACCCAATCTTATACTGACATTTGTCTATAGTATGAGCTCAGCTGTCGTTCCTGTACCCCGCAGAGCGACCCATATGATGCACAATGTCGGAGGTGTTCGTTTTCGCAAACGCCGCCTACAAATAGCGACAATTTCTACAATCAGGCTATTCGACCCTATACTTTGATCTCTGCCACGTTTTTGTTCCTTTCTTATGTAGTTGGTTTATGGTTCACTTTAAGAACACATGCTGCCGTGATCTGGCAGGTACCTCCAGCTACGCACGCCCAAAATTCAGGCGGTGCCCACGTAACTACGAATGCCGGGGATTCGGCACGGGGCTTCGGCAGATATCAGGATGGAACACCTGCACATGGCTATGATTCCCGTACTCCTGCGTCCCTGCGGGAATCTCAGCTATATAAACGCATTCTTGGCCAATCTTTGAACAGTGTCGGACTGCGACACGATGGCGGGGTGATGTCCCACCCACACGGCCAAGGATCAACGTTGCATAGGGTACCACCACGGTCTGCCGGGGACGGCCTTTCACCTGTTCAGGAAAGCCCGGATAACGGCTCAAGACCAAGCACTGTTAATTTCTCCAATTTGACGAACGAAGAGAACGCCCATCTTGTACGCGATGTGGCCGAAATGGCTGCTGCTGCGGCTGCGGCTGCTGTGCGTGATGTGCAAAGGCATAGTGGTCGAAAGACTCCCGTAGCATCTAAACCGTCGCAACCAACAATGCCATCTTTACTGGACGAAGATATGGCTGCAGGTGCTGAAGCAGCCGATGCGGCCGGGGGTCACGACGCGCCGAATTGGGGCAGAACAAAGAGTTCCATCATTCTTTTAGGCGCCACCGTTCTATATGCGATCATAGCAGAAATTTTAGTGAACACCGTGGATGTGGTACTCGAGAATTTTGAAATCGATGAAAAGTTCTTGGGATTCACGCTGTTCGCTTTGGTACCCAACACGACCGAATTTTTGGTAAGATGGAGACCCTCTAATGCAACTATAATGTTATTGATGCCCAATAGAATGCCATATCGTTTGCCATGAATGGAAACATCGCCCTGAGTATGGAAATTGGATCGGCTTATGCATTACAAGTGTGCTTGCTTCAGATTCCCGCCTTAGTTCTGTTCAGTGCAATTTATGGGGCCTCCCTTTCGGCGGACCAGTTGAACAGCCACACGTTCAGCATGATATTCCCCCAATGGGATCTCGTAACAGTAATTCTTTGCGTGTTCTTATTGTCTTATATGTATGGCGAGGGCAAAAGCAACTATTTCAAGGTAAGATTTTAATTCCCTAGTCTTGTCATCACAAAACTGACACTTTCAGGGCACCATCCTAATCCTGAGTTATTTGACGGTGATGATGGGCTTCTACTTCAGTTCTTTTGCCAAGACTGCTTTTGAAGAAGTCCGAATGGTTAATTTGGGTGCTGGAAGTAAAGGCACTGGCTTCTACCTTAATCCTAATTAGTGAATTATCGAGAACACCACATCTCTTGTTTTGCATATCGCTTTCCAATTGATACCCCCAAACCTGCGCCTTCAGTATTGTATTTTGCGATTTGCATTTACAGAATTGTGTCTGTTTTTTTTTTCTACTAATAAATTCGGTATTCATATGGACAAAGTAGATACGCTGGAAGAACCGCAGTTATTTACAAATACTACTAAGTATTTCATTGCACAAAGCTCTGGTTTCATCTGTCAAACAAAATGCTACAACCGGCCATCGTGTTCTCCCTTAAGTCTCTCCACTCTCTTTTGCTCCCAGTTGTCAATATCTTTGGTAGCCAGTTTCTGCCTCCAGGTTAGCTTTCAAAGCCACCAAACTCTTATTTGAGAACTCACGTAATACTCCTCATTCAAATCAACCTTTCTCCGATTTTTCCCTAAGCCCATAGCTTCATCCTGCGTTAATTGCTTGATCTTACGATCATGCTTCTCATATCTTAACGCGGTGGCGGGGGTGAGAAAGAAGGAGCCTGCGACGATAGTGCCAATGAATGGCAGTCCGAAGAGGATGAAAGGGTGCTTCGACAGATGGCGGCGATAGATAGCACCAATTGTTCGGTCATTGGCAGATGAGAGGAACTTTTTGGCAGAAAACGTCGGCATTGTGGCTGATGGTTGTAATTTGACTAGAGTCAATAACCTCTGGGTTAGGGCTTGTTACCCACGTTAATGATTCAAGTGTTCGGCTAAATATGAAGCGGGTAACAACAGTGTTGGATCTATTTTCTTTTTAACCACGTTTAAATTGGACTCCACCATCCCTCCATGCATCTACCCACCTTTCGCCTTTCACAACTCGGTTCTGTCCCACTATTTTACTGTAAGTACCTTGAAATGCAATTATCTTTGCTGTCTTGCTGCTGTATTACAACTTTTCAATGATGAGCTATTCGTGTCGCCCCTATCTTACATGGCCGTGGTGATTAACACAGTCTTCTCCAAACGGACATAGCTGAGATACCTCATATAAGCAGCTTCTTTTACTTTTCCGTTGTTTCCGCTATTGGCTATTGCCCTTTCGCTAATGGTTGCCTGCTTTGGAAGGATAGACACTAAATATAAGTTCAATTCCTATCAGCAAATATCGCCGGGCAACATAGTCTCGTTCCCTGAGCGGCTGGGAACGAGACTATGGACAACTGACAATGTAAGTTACTAAAATCTCTATCGCGATGAATAGACAAGACTCTTGTGATGAACAAAAACCATGCTAATGCATAGGGTGGGTTTAAGTCCACCCGATAATTGATAAAAACTTCGACTTTTCATCTTTCGACTGATCTGAGTCGCATATTGCTACTTTCATGTTTTTTTTTCTTTTGGGTTACCAGAAGCTAATCATTGAAAAAGTCACACAGGATCTCGGTGGTGCAATTTCATGTACGAGAGTATATATTCCCATTACTAGACGGACATATTCAGACATAAATACTAGAGATTTTGTACTTCGGGAGCAAAATTCAGGTCAAACTGCTGTGGAGATAGACAACATTACTCCTAATAGTGGGGTCGACTGTCAGCTACTCATACCCTGAGTTATCTCCTACACGATCGGTTTGTCGAATTGGTCACAATAGCTATTTTGGGAATAGTGGGTAGTAATCCATAGAGTAGTGGAGGTTCTGATTGGTGGCTAGAGAGTAATCCGCTGGGTGGTGGAGGTTCTGATTGGGCTAGAGTATTGTGACCAATTCGACAAACATGAGCATGTAGGAGATAAGTGCTGCGATACACATCTCTATGCGCAGAGTTGTATCCAGAATCAGTGTGCAGGGTGGGTGTGGTATTGAGAGACTGGCAAATGGAAAATGTGGAATATTGTGTGACAATGCGTAATCCATAGAATTCCTTCTATCGCGGTTATCCAAACTTCAATATCTGCAAATACACATGCTCGACATAGATTAGACAGCATTTTTCATTTTACTTCAATAGAGCGTCTGTATGATAGTCTACGTCGTGTCTGCTTAGTTATGTCGAAACCAACCATATCTATTTATTCACTGATAAATGAACGACTACTTTTTACACACCAACTTCCAACTCTGCGCCTCCCTCCAATTGCACGACGATCCTCTTCTCCTCCGTCCACTTGATGCCCACCATCTTTCCACTTTCAAAAGCCTTTGTTACCTTCGGCTGCAATGTCTTATCCCCGTCCGTACCCAAATAGCTCAGTATTCCACCACCAAACCTCCACACTAGTAGTATATCATCCTGCTTGTCCATTGCGGCTAAATACTTACCATCCATATTAAAAGCTAGTTCAGTACTAAGGTGATGGTGCCCATCCAGCACATACGCCGTCTGGCTGGTTTTAAGATCATACACCACAATAATTCCCGGAGCTGTAGAAAGCGCAAGCCGTTGAGAAGGACGATGGAAAGCTAGGGTAGAGTAGGATGCGACCAAAGCATCTACTAGCTCCGTTATTGCTGCCAGGACTTTCTCCCGGAGACCCGAAGTGGACTCCAGAGTTTTTAGGACTGCTTCAATCAGGATTGCCAACACGTCACTGAAGAGGCAAGGATTAGTGAGAACAATGTAGGTTACGATGCGCATAGCGGCCGAAGAAATATTGGTCATTCCCTGGAGCTGGTGAGTAGCAAAAGACGCTGTGGGTGTTGATGATGGCGAGCCATTCGAGATGTTGGTTGCGAGTGATGATGCCAGGAGTGGTGAGTTCTTTGCGGCAATCTCAAGGAAGCAGCGGTGGAGGGTCTCCCGGCGAGATGCAGAGAGCGTAGTAGAGTAGATGCGGATTAGAGAGTGGATTGCAGAGTATGCGTCGAAGAGTTTTTCGAATGGAGTCCACGAGTAACCTATCACTTCGATGGCAGTGTCTTGATAGAGCGGGACGGGCTCGTGCAGAAGGAGTTCGGCAGAGCGGGCAACGCTCTTCTTGAGGCTGTTATAAACTATCAGCGCTGAAGCGAGAGAAGGGGCTGGAGGAAGCACCTCTCGTCGAAGCTGTGATCGTAGTCGGTGATAAGCTTTCCTAAAAGAATGACAGCTCTAACGACCTCTTTGGCTGATGACAACTCTGGTGGAACATGGATTGGTAGGAAGTCTCTCCAATACTCTACCACAACGTCCCTCTCATTTTCTGTCAAAGCACTCATGAAGGCGTCCAAACATTCCCTCGCAACCCAACGTATCGTTGGATTCGCGTCCGACCAGAACTTTGCAAAGACCCCTAAGGCAACCCTACGTTTGCCTAGATGAGTTCTTATCATTCTTTTTAGTATCACGTTGACCACTTCCTCCCTTCCTGTAGCCACGAGTAGCGCCGAGACGAGCGTCAACACTGCCAGTAGCTTTATTGATGTAACAGTTGGTGAGACCTCCTCTTCACCCATTGCCTGGGCCGTCAACATTGACACACTATTCCCTGCTCCAATCTGCCCTAAGATTGCAGGCTGCCTCCGTCTAAATAGAAATTGGTCCACGGCAAATTTCAAATTTTCTAGGTCTTCACATTCCTCCCCTTCACCATCGTCACTATCCAAAAATGACTCCAAATCACCACTGGGAACGAGTGCCGTCAATAGACTCTTTGCGTTGATAATTGCAGGATGGTTCCCGACTACCCTTTTCTCAGCAGGCCTCGTTCTTCGAGCTGCTGTCTTTATGGCCAGATCCAAGCTGTGCAAAACAGCTCTAACATTAACCGCGGCGGTCGGTAGCCCAATACAACAAAACTCATCACAAAGCTGTAGTGGGCTGTCTCCATCATTTTCCTCCACTTCTTCCTCGGAATCTTCACTGCCTGTTCCGCCATTAAGCCTAACAACTCTCCACATCCCGTCGTCGTTGGAATTTTCCTCCTGTGAATGTGCAGACCCCCGAGATGGCGGAGGGTTGAGTAATACACCGCCATCTTCGTCACCCATGTTCCATTCCCGACGTACTCCGTCTTGATAAGCTAGCGCAACTACATTTTGCCTCTGCTTTGTTGCGAATGAGATGAGGCGTGAGTAGTCGTGACTTGGGAAGGTCACGATAACTCTGGCGCGTTCAATGTCAACGATGGAGACCGCTGAGCTGGAGCTGACAAGAAGTGTAGACCGGAGGCGACTGCCCAGATCAGGCGGGAGAAGATGGGCGGAGGAGACCGCTCCTGGGAAGAGAGGGAGCCGTTTCGAACAGTGGTATGACCTACGATAATTGTGTTAGTAACTGATGCAGGGTATGGCGGAGAGCGTACGAACGGAGATTCTATCAAGCTGAGGTCGCCTGATTGCGTTCCGGCGACAAGATACTCTTTTCCACCATGGAATCCTGCGTTGCGGCCAGCACCAATGTACTCATTGATTCGAACCCGTTTCAGCAGGCATATAGAGGACTCCTCCCCGCATTGCAAGGAGATGGATACAGTTGGTTCGTGGTAGGAAAGTAGGAATACACTCAGAGAGTACAGACTGATTTCAGTCCCATGTGCCATAGCAAGCATGTTTGAAAAAATTTCGGAACATGCTGAAGATGCATCGGACGCCCCATCAAGTTTGGGAGATTTTGTGAGTGCTACCAGAAAGCAATTAGCTCACGTTATCTTACGAGTTGGCATGGCACACCTTTTTCATTCCAGTTTATTACATGGTTGTATTCCCGTATGATACTTGCGATTGAGATATCAAGACCCGGTCGATTACCACTAAGAGCTCCGGCCTTGATCTTTGGTCGTGATGCAACTGCTAGCTTTCCTTTTCCAAGACTCGAATCAAAGAATACTGCCATATTCATAACCATATCATTTTGCAAGAACTCTGGTGGTGACCATGCGGCTACCTCTTCTAATTGATCATCTTTGGATACTACGACCTTGACACTGCGCTCTTCCGTTTTGATGATTACAACATTCAGGTCAGGGGTCGTTCCTATTTCGATACTGCCAACTCCCTCCTCTACCACAAATTCGCTCATTCTGAAGAAGCCTCTCTCCAGTGCCGTGTCTGCTACTTGGAAAGATATCCCTCTGCTCTGGGCAACTAGGTATCCACCTGCAAGTTTCTGCCACCACCTTACCCTTCCCCACTCGGCCCTATTCTCCACCCACCACCGCATTCCTTCTTCCCTGCGAATTGTCAATACGCTTGCCGATTTCGTCTTCCTCTCCCCCGTCATAACCCAACTCTGAACCTCGCCATTCGGCAACATTGTAAGCAGTTCACGTTCCCTGCTTCCCCCCGTCTCCGTTACCCTTCCCGCTGCCAAAGGTATCGACCAGTCGGTATGCCCCGTCCATACGAACACCGTCTCCAAGCTCTCCGCATTCAAAACTACAATCTCAGTACTGCATCCATAAATGAGAATCAGCGAGTCAGTGAGTCTTCCCTCACCAACACCGCTGCGTGGAATAACAACCATACCCCGTGGCTTTGTTGCATTCGAGGTGGTGGATGACATGGTCTGTAAACATCGTTTATCCGCAAGTGACCACTTCGAGAGAACGCTGTCTGAAGACAGTGACAAGAATAGCGGCTCCACAGCAGCAGTTTCAGAGACAGTCTCTAGGTACTCGAGGGCTATTATTGGCGCCTGATGCCCCATCAACCGTGCTTGGAGACAGGGTGCATTTGTGTCATCGTCGACGGTGAAGACTGATATCTCGCCCGAAGCAAGGCCTAGCAAAAGGTGATTCCTAATAAACCTCGAGGTGGTAACATCGAAAGCTGTAGTTACTGATAGGGCGTTGGGCGTCCAGTGCGCAAATGGAAACGAAAGTGCAGATAATGACATGGCTCTTATAGGTAACGAGAAAACACCCTTTGCGTTTGCAACGGCGCAGCCAAAGTCAAGCTGGTAAATCAACTCCGTGCGAAAAATAATTGGTTCTCAGTTGCTTCGGCTCCTTGTAGGAATGTGCCTTCGACTCGGCGCAAGCAAGCTATCATACAGCCGGGTAAAAAAAAAACGATTCGCGCTCCTTTTTTGGTTGTCCTCGCGCACGGTTTCAGATGTCCTAGGATCCTGTTGGTAGCGATCAACTAGCCATTGCATGTTTTTATCGTGATCTTTGTCGTTTTGGATTCCACCGAAATTCAGTGCCTCTAATAAGTAACTAGTATTCTAGTTACATACTAAGGGCGCGTTCGGTAGCCAAACTACAGTTCTAGCACATTTACACTTTCAAAACGCAGTTCCATGTACTCCCCACACAATTTTAGTTGTAGAGCCACAACAAAAAATCTAAAAATCACAATACTTTGCAAGGAGTTAACGTAATTTATGGTGTAACTGCCCACGACCTAGCAACTGATCACGCAAAAAAGCACGCAAGCGCTAGAAGCAGGGATGCTTAAATACCCCACACACAAACTCAATTTTCACTCTCTCCCCGCTACAATGCGACCATGGGAACAGTGAAGTGTAGAGATGCTGCAACTGACAGAGAGAATCAGATTCGCGAAGCCAAACACGCATACCATTCAGGTCTTGAACCATCTATCCGTGCTGCTGCTTCAACGTATGGTATATCATATTGAACCTTGCGAGACCGACCTAGAGGAGCACAGCCAAGGAGTGCAGCACATGAGAAGGAGCAGCTGCTGACTCTGGAAGAGGAGAAATCAATTGTCAGGTTTTGTGAGACTCTAGATGACTTGGGACACCTGTTGCAAGCAACGATGGTTAAGGCATTTGCGATGTCCCTTCTACCCCCACACTGGCGATGACAACTTGGTAAGCACTGGATCACATGCTTTCTCAACTGCCATCCTGCAATCACTGCAAAGTTCAGCCAATGTCTAGATCGACAAAGAGCTAATGCAAATGATCTTGCAATTTTAAAGGACTTTTTTTGCAAGGTATAGTATCATTTTAGTCTATACATTTATTTGAAGCTAATACTGATCACTGTAGCTTGGAAAACTTGTTAGAAAGCTTAATGCACAACCAGAACACATTTACAATATGGATGAAAAGGGCTTTCTACTTGGGCAGGCTCTCAAAGTGAAGATTATATGCCGTGGAGGTAGAAAGAATCTGCACTATACCCAGGATGGAAATTGCGAAAAGGTTACAGTTATAGAGTGTATTGCTGCAGATGGCAGAGTTATACCACCCATGTATATCTACAAGGGGGGAAAGCATCTACCGGGATGGCATGCTCATCAGCAAAAACTGAAATGGCATTCTCAGTATTCTGAGCATTTTGAAATTCAAGTTCGCCTTTTCTCAATTATGCGGTGTACTCTGGCTGGAAATGTACTCAGTAAAATTGTTTTCATATCTTTG
>Ga0307515_10000205_pt1 | contig 144874 bp, 134 predicted proteins | sample 17_EM_MG_FD_194513 | JGI IMG/M metagenome (GOLD analysis project Ga0307515, IMG submission 194513) | Populus trichocarpa ectomycorrhiza microbial communities from riparian zone in the Pacific Northwest, United States - 17_EM | ecosystem: Host-associated > Plants > Roots > Unclassified... | reverse complement strand
GAGGGCTGAGGCGAGGGCTGAGGCGAGGGCTGAGGCGAGGGCTGAGGCGAGGGCTGAGGCGAGGGCTGAGGCGAGGGCTGAGGCGAGGGCTGAGGCGAGGGCTGAGGCGAGGTTGAGGTTGAGGCTGAGCGCCCGCGCCCGGCGAGTGCTGGGCTGCTGGTGGTGCGGCAGCAACCGCGAACGTTGGACCTTGGTGCGCGGCGGTCTGCTCCGGGCCCGTGCGCACCAAGGTCGCGGAGTCCGGCGGAAATATGGGGTGTTATGCGAGGTTGTGGTCCGGGGTGTGGGACGGGCTGCCCGGGATGTGGTGGTGGTGCCCGGTGGGTGGGATCGGGGTCCATCAGCTGGACTGCCGCCGGGGCGGGCAACGGTGGCGCCGGGCGGGACGTAGTTCCGAGGAGTCGCCGAGACCGACGGTGGGGCATGGCGACGCTCGACGGCTGCAAGATCCGCGCAGGGGGTCGTCAGCCCGGGGGTGATGGTGGTGGTGTGGGCGGGCGCGGAGCGGACCTCTCGACTCTCGCCATTTGTGCCGGCGCAGCCGCAGGTCAGGCCCGACTCGAAAGTAGATCTTGCGTATCGCCTGGTCAGCGCCGAGTCGCAATATTCTCGGCGCCGTGCCCGACATGCGGGGTGAGCTGGGCGAATAATGGATGCCCTACGGGGCAAGCGATCCAGAAAGTGGCATGTCAAGGGTCAGGACGAAGTCCTGTCCGAAGGTCGAGTGACCTCGCCGCCACAAGATCCAGCCGCGGCCCCGGGGCGTGATCGACTGAGCGTGGCCGGTGATGCGGAAAGTCTCCTCGGCGCTCGGCGCTCGGCGCTTCGCGCCCGGTGTCGGGTGGATCCCCGCGGCGGCGGCCGGTCGCGGTCGGTGTCCGCCGCGAAGCCACTCGAACGGGTGTTGCCGAATGGCGTCGGGTCACTCCTGAACAAGACTCCTCGGCGCGCCCGTACTCATCAAGATCGCCGCCGCAGCGCGCAGAAGGCAGAGCAGTCAGCACGGCCGCGGTGCGCAGACCGCGATCTTGCGGCACCGCCCGGGCCCACCGTCGGTTGGCGGCGGCAGGGCTGCGATCTGATGTAGCTGGCCGACAGCGTTGAGACAAAGGCGATCTACCAGCCCGCAAGACCGAAACGGCCCGCTCCCAAACGGGGGCGGGCCGGGTCGCGTTTTCGGTCAGTGCTTGCCGTGGTCTTCCTGGTAGCTCGCGCCGCCGTCCGACTCGCTCGTCAGCGGGCGGGCGCCGCCCTCCGGCGGGCCGGCGACCGACAGGGCGCCTGCCGCGAGCTCCGGGAACTTGGCGTCGAAGGCCGGCCGCTCCGAGCGGATGCGCGGCATCCGGTCGAAGTTGCGCAGCGGCGGCGGGCTGGAGGTCGCCCACTCCAGCGAGTTACCCGCGCCCCACGGGTCGTCGACCGTGACCAGCTGACCGACCTTGTACGACTTCCACACGTTGTAGAGGAACGGCAGCGTGGACGCGCCCAGCACGAACGAGCCGATGGTCGAGAACGTGTTCAGGAACGTGAAGCCGTCGCTCGGCAGGTAGTCGGCATACCGCCGGGGCATGCCCTCCGCGCCCAGCCAGTGCTGCACCAGGAACGTCGCGTGGAAACCCAGGAAGGTCAGCCAGAAGTGGATCTTCCCGAGCCGGTCGTCGAGCATTCGGCCGAACATCTTCGGGAACCAGAAGTAGATGCCCGAGAACACCGCGAACACGATCGTGCCGAACAGCACATAGTGGAAGTGCGCGATGACGAAGTACGAGTCCGAGACGTGGAAGTCGATCGGCGGGGCCGCGAGCAGCACGCCGGACAGGCCGCCGAAGAGGAACGTCACGAGGAAGCCGATCGCGAACAGCATCGGCGTCTCGAAGCTGATCTGGCCGCGCCACATCGTGCCGATCCAGACGAAGAACTTCATGCCGGTCGGGACCGCGATGAGGAAGCTCAGGAAGCTGAAGAACGGCAGCAGCACCTGGCCGGTGACGAACATGTGGTGCGCCCACACGCTCATCGACAGCGCCGCGATCAGCAGGGTCGCGCCGACCAGTCCCTTGTAGCCGAAGACCGGCTTGCGGCTGAAGACCGGGATGACCTCGGTGATGATGCCGAAGAACGGCAGCGCGACGATGTAGACCTCGGGGTGGCCGAAGAACCAGAACAGATGCTGCCAGAGCATCGGGCCGCCGGTTTCCACGTCGAAGACGTGCGCGCCGAGCACCCTGTCCGCGGCCAGCGCGAAGAGCGCGGCGGCCAGGAACGGGAAGACCATGATCACCAGGAGGCTGGTGACCAGGATGTTCCAGGTGAAGATCGGCATCCGGAACATCGTCATGCCGGGGGCGCGCAGCGTGATGATCGTCGTGATCATGTTGACGCCACCGAGGATGGTGCCGAGGCCGGACAGCGCCAGGCCAACGACCCACATGTTGCCGCCGACGCCCGGCGAGTGCAGGGAGTCGCTAAGCGGGGTGTACGCGAACCAGCCGAAGTCGGCCGCACCGCCCGGGGTCAGGAAGCCGCTGATGGTGATCAGGCCGCCGAACAGATACAGCCAGTATGCGAAGGCGTTGAGCCGCGGGAACGACACGTCGGGCGCGCCGATCTGGATCGGCACCACGAAGTTCGCGAAGGCGAACACGATCGGCGTCGCGAAGAACAGCAGCATGATCGTGCCGTGCATGGTGAACAGCTGGTTGTACTGCTCCGGCGACAGCACCTGCATGCCCGGCTGCGCCAGCTCGGTGCGCATGAGCAGCGCCATGAATCCGCCGAGGATGTAGAACACGAAGGCGGTGATCATATACATGATCCCGATCTGCTTCGCGTCCGTCGTCCGCAGGATCCGCGCGAGGGCCGAGCCCTTTACCTGCGGTCGCACCGGCCAGGGCCGGGTCACGATCGGCTTAGGCGCAACGGTCGTCACGGATAGCCTCCGGTGTCTCGTTCGTCCCACTCCGTACACCCGAGTGGAAAGGCGTACCTCGCAGGCAGAATAGTCCCCCGCCGACCCCCGGCGGGCGCGGGGTGACCAAAGAGCATCGGGGTCTCAGAACGGCTCGACGAGCCCCCGGTACTGATCGGCGAAGATCCGTTGACCCCGCCTGCGCAGCATAGGGTCGCGCTCCGCCGGAGCAACGTCACGGGTCTTGTCACGCTCGCGGGTGCTCTCCCGAACCTGCGCGCAGCGGCCCTGTCTGCGCTGCTCATAGGCCCGAAGCGCGGCGGGGACGTCGTCCGGGGTGGCCTTGAGCACCTCGCCGAGCACGACGGCGTCCTCCAGCGCCATAGCGGCACCCTGGGCCAGGGTCGGCGCGGTCGCGTGGGCCGCGTCGCCGACCAGCAGCACCGGGCCCTTCGTCCAGCCGTCCAGCACGACCTCGTCGGTGCGCGCGACCTGGACCTTCTCCAGCGCGGCGAGGATGGCCGGCACCAGCCCGCCGAAGTCGGCGAACAGCTCCCGCACGTGGGCGCGGGGATCCGCCGGACTCGGCACCTCAGGCCCGGCCGTCTCGTCGGCGTGGATGTAGAGCCGCCGGCCGCCCATCGGCATCGCGACGAACTGGGAGCCCCGGCCGAACAGGCAGGTCCAGTCCTTGAGCGACGGGCCGCCGCTGACCACGCTGCGGTAAACGATCTGCCCGGTGGGGACCGCGGCGCCGCCGAGCCCGGCCTTGGCGCGGATCGTGGAACGCCGCCCGTCGGCGCCGATGACCAGGTCGTATTCGGCGATAGCGCCGTTGCCGAACTCGACCTTGGCCCCGCCGTCGACGATCTCCAGGTCCCGGACCGCGGTGTCGTATCGCACCTCGCCGCCGACGCTGGTGAGCAGCACCTGCTGCAGGTCGGCCCGGGAGAGCGCGCGGCTCTCCCCGACGCCCGCCCACAGCGCGGCGAGGTCGACCTCGAACAGCTCGTCGCCGGCGGAATCCTGGAACACCTGCCGGAAGATCAGGTCACCGAGCGGGCGCAGCGGCGCGTCCAGGCCGAGCTGCCGCAAGGCCCGGGACGCGTTGCCGGGCAGGAAGATGCCGGCGCCGGGAACGATGGTGGCGGGCAACTCCTCCACCACGTCCGGGCGGAAGCCGGCGACACGAAGCCCTCGGGCCACCGCGAGGCCGCTGATGCCAGCGCCCACAACGAGGATGCGCAGGGTCATCGCAGCAACGCCTCCGAGGGGTGTTCGATACGCGTCGGAGCCAAGACACTACAGGCCGCCACCGGAGCGCGAAACCCACGATCATGTCTGTGTCCGATTTGTTCGAAGTGAACGTTCCGGGATGTTCGTGGCGTCGTCGCCATGGCACACCTACCTTCACTGCGTTCGGCCGTACGGTCGCCGGCCTGGAAGTCACTCGCCGGGCAGAGACGTCTTTCCCGGCGGCACCGATCAGCAATCCGGGGGCGCAACGCCATCGTGCTCGACCCGGACAACACCCGCCCGGCCCGGCTAGCCGACCAGCTCGCCGAGTGGCACCCCGGCCAGGGCTTTCACGTCACGGGACAGGTGCGCCTGGTCGGCATAGCCCGCCGTCACGGAGACGTCGGCGAACGGCCGGCCGGCCCGGGCCAGCGCCACCGCCCGCTGCATCCGGAGGATCCGGGCGAGCGTCTTGGGGCCGTACCCGAAGGTGCTCTGGCATCGCCGCCGCAGGTGGCGCGGGCTGAGGCCGCACTCGTCGGCGAGCGCGGCGACCGGGCGACCGGCCCGGGCGCCGGCAGCCACGGCGACCATCGCCCGCTCCGGCTCCCGCCAGCGCCGCAGCGCGAACGCCTCCAACGCGGCGATCGGATCCGGCGCCTCGGACAGCCTGCGCACCTCGGCGGTGGGGAACACCGCGTCGAGCGGCACCTGCCGGTCGGTGAACTCGTCGGCCGGGACGCCGAGCACGCCCGGCCCGGTGCCGACGGCGAAGCGCAGGGCGAAGAACCGGCTGCCCGGCGGGGCCGTGCCGAGTTGCGCGGTGGTGTCCGGGCCCGCGATGAAGATCGAGCCGTCCTGCCAGATCAGGTCGAGGCAGCCGTCGGGCAGGATCCGCGTCGGCGGGCAGCCCGGCGGCACCGTGCTGCGCCAGGCGATGACATGCGGGAGGTGTGCGGCCCATTCGACGTACATGTGAAGACCCTGGCATGGGGGTCTGACAACTTCCCGAATGACAACCGTGTAACTCAGGCGGACAATTGGCACCGTGACCGACCAGCTGGACGAGTATCGGCGCCGCCGCGACGCCCGCCGCACGCCGGAGCCCGTGCCCCGCGGCCGGCCCCGCCCGACCACCGGGGAAAGGTTCGTCATCCAGCAGCATCACGCCCGCAGCCTGCACTGGGACGTCCGGCTGGAGCGTGCCGGCGTGCTGGTCTCGTTCGCGGTCCCGCGCGGCCTGCCCCGCGACCGCGGCCGCAACAACCTAGCCAAACACACCGAGGACCACCCGCTGGAATACCTCACCTTCGCCGGGGAGATCCCGGCCGGCGAGTACGGCGGCGGCCGGATGACCATCCACGACCACGGCACCTATGAAACCGACAAATGGCGCGACGATGAGATCGGTGTCACGTTCCACGGGGAGCGCACCAGCGGCCGATACGTCTTCTTCCAGACCGGCGGCAACGACTGGATGGTCCGCCGGATGGACCCGTCCGAGCCCGGCTGGCAGAGCATGCCCGAGGCCGTCGAGCCCATGCTCGCCACCCGGTCCGCCGGGCTGCCGCCCGACGACGAGGACTGGGGGTACGAGCTGAGCTGGGCCGGCCGCCGCACGCTTGCGTACGTCTCCGGTGGCCGGATCCGGCTCACGGCGGCCGACGGCACGGACGTGACCTCGTGGTATCCGGAGTTACGGCCGCTCGGCGAGGCGCTGGCGCCGCTGGAGGCCGTCCTCGACGGCGAGATCGTGGCGTTCGACGGCGCGCGGATCGCACCGGAGCTGCTGGAACGCCGCAAGGCGCCGCGGGACCCGGCCGTCGCGCGCCGGGCCGCCGACCGGACGCCGGTGCAGTTCCTGGCCTACGACCTGCTCTGGCTGGAGGGGCACTCGACGGTGGAACTGGTCCGCTATGCCGAGCGGCGCGAGCTGCTCGACGGGCTGGCCGTGACCGGCGACCACTGGCAGACCCCGCCGTATTTCCCCGGCGGCGGCTCGTTCGCGCTCGACGCCGCCCGGGCGCAGGGCCTGCCCGGCATCGTCGCGAAACGCCTCGACTCGCCGTACCTGCCGGGTCGCCGCAGCCGCCTCTGGCTCTCGATCGACGCCGCTTGAATTCCTTCAGCGCGGCTCCGGCCGTCCGATCTAACGGGTCTGCCGGTTCCAGCGACGGAAAGGGCTCTACCACGATGCACTGCCCTGACATCTCAGCCGATCTCTGGAACTCCGCCGCCCACGTCCTCGACGCCAACTGGTCCACCGACCACACCGTCCCCTCCCGGCGCCTCTACCCGCACCAGTGGAGCTGGGACGCCGCCTTCATCGCCATCGGGCTCGCCTACGTCAACCCCACCCGCGCCTGGCGTGACCTACGCAGCCTCTTCGAGGCGCAATGGCCCGACGGGCGGGTGCCGCACATCGTCTTCGACCCGCACACCGCGGAGGACGACTATTTCCCCGGACCGGCCTTCTGGGACGTCCCCGCGTACGGTGGTCGCCCCGCCCGCGGCAGCACCGGCCTGGTGCAGCCGCCGCTGCACGCGGTCGCCGCCTGGGAGGTCTACCGCCGTGCCGCCGCGCACGGGGTGACCTGCGCCCGCGAGGCCGGCGAGCAACTCGCCTGGCTCTACCCGCGCCTGGTCGCGCAGCAGGAATACCTGACCGGGCGCCGCGACGCCGGCGGCGACGGGCTGGCGAGCATCGTGCATCCGTGGGAGTCGGGCCTGGACAACAGCCCTTCCTGGGACACCGCCATGGCGGCCGTGCCGGCCGACCTGGCGCTGCTGGACCGCTTCCAGCGGCGGGACATCCAGAACGCGGACGCGGCGCACCGGCCCACCGACCTCGACTACGCCCGGTACGTAGGCCTGGTGCTCAACTACCGCAACGGCGGCTACACGGACTCCGGGCTGGCGCAGCGGCACGCGTTCGTGGTCGAGTGCCCGTCGTTCAACTCGATCCTCGCCGCGGCCGAACTGGCCCTGGCACACATCGCCGGGGTCGTCGGGGCTGACCCGGAGCAGCACCGCCGGCGGGCGAAGCGGATCACCACGGCCATCTCCGCGCACCTGTTCGACCCGGCGACCCAGACATTCCGGTCCCGTGACGTGCGCACCCGCGCCCTCAGCCCGGCCCGGTGCATCAGCGGCCTGTTGCCGCTGCTGCTGCCCGACCTGCCCATCGGGCAAGCGGAGGCGATCATGGTCGAGGCCGGGTCGCCGCGCTTCGGCCTGCCCGCGCGGACCGGCCTGCCGCTGCCGAGCTACGACCGGACGGCGCCCGGCTTCGACCCGCTGCGCTACTGGCGCGGGCCGATCTGGATCAACGTCAACTGGCTGCTGCGGCGCGGCATGCTCGTGCACGGCTACCGCGACGAGGCCGAGGAGCTGCGGCAGGCGATGATCCGCCTGGTGCACGCCGCCGGGCACTTCGAGTACTACCACCCCGGCACCGGTGCGGGGATCGGCGCTCCGGCATTCAGCTGGACCGCCGCCCTCTCCCTCGACCTGCTCGCCGACCGCAGCGTGCCCGCCTACGCCCGGGCCGCCTGAGCGCTCAGAACGCCTCCGCCGCTACGGTCGTGTCCGCGCCGTGGCCCGTGTGCACGACCGTCTCCGGCGGCAGCGTGAGCAGCCGCTCGCGGATCGAACGCTCGATCGTCGGCCGGTCGCTGTAAGAGCGGCCGGTCGCGCCGGGACCGCCCTGGAACAGGGTGTCGCCGGTGAAGACGCAGCCCAGGGCCGGCGCGTAGAGGCAGACGGCGCCGGGGCTGTGCCCGGGCGTGTGCAGCACCCGCAGGACCTGGCCGGCGACGGCGATCTCGTCGCCGTCGGCCAGCGGCGCGGGCAGCGGCTCGCCGGGATGCACCAGCTTCCAAAGGACCTCGTCCGCCGGGTGCAACAGCAGCGGGGCACCGGTCTGCCGGGCCAGCTCGGGCGCGACCCGGACGTGGTCGTCGTGCGCGTGGGTGAGCACGATCGCGACGATCCGGCGGGACCCGACCGCGTCGAGAATGGTGCGGACGTCGTGCGGCGCGTCGATCACCACGCACTCGTCGTCGTTACCGACCACCCAGACGTTGTTGTCGACGTCGAACGTCTCGCCGTCCAGCGAGAACGTCCCGTGCGTCACTGCGTGGCCGACTCTCACGAGAAGAGCACCACCGAACGCAGGACGCCGCCCTTGTGCATCTTGGTGAACGACTCCTCGACCTGGTCGAGGCGGATCTCCTCGGTCACGAAGGCGTCCAGGTCGATCCGGCCCTGCAGGTAGAGCTCGGTCAGCATGGGGAAGTCACGGGACGGCAGGCAGTCGCCGTACCAGCTGCTCTTGAGCGCCCCGCCGCGGCCGAAGATGTCGAGCAGCGGCAGCTCGACGGTCATCTCCGGGGTCGGCACGCCGACCAGAACCACGGTCCCGGCCAGGTCGCGGGCATAAAACGCCTGCTTGTACGTCTCCGGCCGGCCGACCGCCTCGACCACGACGTCGGCGCCGTTGCCGCCGGTCAGCTCCTGCACGGCGGCGACCACGTCGTGCTCCCGCGCGTTGACGGTGTGCGTCGCGCCGAACTTGCGGGCCCACTCGAGCTTCTGGTCGTCGGTGTCGACCGCGATGATCGTCGTAGCGCCGGCCAGCGCCGCGCCCACGATCGCGCCGTCGCCGACGCCGCCGCAGCCGATCACGGCCACCGAGTCGCCGCGGGTGACCCCGCCGGTGTTGATCGCCGCGCCGATGCCGGCCATCACGCCGCAGCCGAGCAGGCCGACGGCGGCGGGCCGGGCCCGCGGGTCGATCTTGGTGCACTGACCGGCGTGCACGAGCGTCTTCTCCACGAACGCGCCGATGCCCAGCGCCGGGGACAGCTCGGTGCCGTCCTCGAGCGTCATCTTCTGAGTCGCGTTGTGGGTGTTGAAGCAATACCACGGCTTGCCCCGGCGGCAGGCCCGGCAGGCGCCGCAGACGGCGCGCCAGTTCAGCACGACGAAGTCGCCCGGCGCCACGTCGGTGACCCCGGCTCCGACGGACTCGACGATGCCCGCGGCCTCGTGGCCGAGCAGGAACGGGAAGTCGTCGTTGATACCGCCCTCGCGATAGTGCAGGTCGGTGTGGCAGACCCCGCAGGCCTGGATCTTGACGACGGCCTCGCCCGGACCGGGATCCGGCACGATGATCGTGACTACTTCGACTGGCGCGCCCTTCGCCCGGGCGATGACTCCGTTGACTCGCTGGCTCATGGTCCCCACCTTCTCATCTCCGGCCGAGCGCGCGTTGTGTCGGACCCAGGTTCTAGGTTGAGCGGGTGAATCTCGCTCGCCGCATGCTGATCGCCGTCCTGGCCCTGCTCCTGCTGCCCGCGCCGGCCTGGGCGGAGGCGCCGATGCGGCTGCCCACCCAGGTGACCGACGAGGCCGGTGTGCTGGGCGACCGGGCGGCGGCCGTCGACACGGCGCTGGCGGGCCTGCGGTCCGACACCGGCATCCAGCTCTTCGTGGTGTTCGTGGCGTCCTTCGACGGCACCCCGGCCCAGCAATGGACCGATGAGACAGCCCGGCTGAGCGACCTGGGCGCCCGCGACGCGCTGCTCGCGGTCGCGACCCAGGATCGGGCGTACGCGTATTCGTTCCCGGAAGACACCCGGCTCTCCGATGCGGAGCTTGCCGACGTGGCGAGCGCCGACATCGAGCCGGCGCTGTCCCGAGGCGACTGGCCGGGAGCGGCCATCGCGGCAGCCGAGGGCTACTCCGCGGCGGCCACGGGCTCGGGCGGCACGCTGACCTGGGTCCTGATCATCCTCGCGGCGATCATCGCGGGCGCGCTGCTCTGGGTGTTCCTGCGCCGGCGCCGCCGCGCCCGGCCGGTCCCGTCCAAGGTCACCGGCCCGCCGACCGAGGAGCTGACGGCCACGGCCAACGCCCTGCTGATCGAGCTGGACGACGACCTGCGGGCCAGCGAGAGCGAGCTGGCCCTGGCCACAGCGCAATACGGCACGGAAGCGACGGCGCCGTTCCGGGCGGCGCTCGACGCGTCCCGGCAGGACGTCGCGGAGGCGTTCCGGCTGCGGATGACCCTCGAAGAGGTGCCCGCCCCGGGCGAGGAGGCCCGCCGACACACGCTCAGCGAGATCATCGCGAAGTGCCGGGCGGCCGACGAGCGGCTGGACGCAGAGTCCGAGGCCTTCGACCGGCTCCGCGACCTGGAGGGCCGGGCGGCGCAGGTGGCCGACGAGGTGGAACGCCGCCGGGCGGCGGTCGAGGCCGCCCTGCCGGCGGCAGAGGCAGCACTACGAGACCTGGTCCACCGGCACGCGGGTCCGACGGTCACCGCGATATCGGGCAACCTCGACCAGGCCCGCGAGCGACTTCAGTTCGCGGCCGACGCGGTCGGCCAGGCCCGCGCGGCTCTAGGCGGCGATCCGGAGCCGGCCGGCGGCCCTGAGATCGACGTGCCGGGCGGAAACCAGACCGGTGGGCCCAGCACACACCAGACCAGCGAGCCCAGCGCGCACCAGACCAGCGAGGCCGGGGCGCACCAGACCAGCGAGCCCGGGGCGAGCCAGGCCGGCCTGCCCGGCGGGGGCCGGGCCGCGGCGGCGCTGGCCGTGCGTGCCGCTGAGCAGGCTGTCGGGCAGGCGGAGCAGCTGGTGGCGGCGGTCCAGCGGGCCGGTGCCGACCTGGCCGCCGCACGCGGGGCCGCGGACGCACTGGTCGCGGAGCTGGAGGCGGAGATCGCGGCCGGACGGGCAGGGTTGACCGGTGGCAACGCGGTGCCGCCAGGGCTCGGCGCGGCGGTGACCGGCGCCGAGCAGGCAGTCGCCGAGGTGCGCAGCCAGCTCTCCGGGCCGAGGACCGACCCGGTGACCGCGGTCGCGACGCTACAGGCGGCCGACGCGGCGCTGGACCGTGCGCTCGCGGAGGCGCGAGACACGGCCGAACGCGCGGCGCGGGCCCGCAGCCTGCTGGCTCAAGCGCTGCCGGTGGCCCGGGCGGAGGTGGCCACCGCGGGTGACTTCATCACCACCCGGCGCGGGGCGGTCGATGCGGGTGCGCGAGCGTCGCTGTCGGAGGCCCAGCGACACCTGGCCCTGGCCGAGGGCCTGGCCGCGTCCGATCCGGCGGCGGCGCTGGGTGCGGCTCAGCAGGCCCAGCGGCTGGCGGCGAGCGCGGGGCAGGCCGCGCGGGCGGACGTGCAGGGCTGGGGCGGATACGGCGGTGGCTCCGGCGGCTTCGACGGAGGGGCGTTCGCGGGCGCGGTGCTCGGCGGGATCTTGTCCGGCGGTGGGCGGTCGGGGCGCGGCGGGTCCGGCGGTGGTGGCGGCTTCGGCGGTGGCTTCGGCGGTGGCTTCGGCGGCAGCGCCAGCCGGGGCCGAAGATCAGGCGGCGGGAGCAGCGGGGGCGGACGGCGAGGGGGTGGCGGACGCTTCTGACTCCGGCCGCACAGGAACCAACCTTCGCCAGGCGGGCCAGGCGGCTGGGTCACGCCCGGCGCTGGGCTCAACTCCGCGCGGGGCTCAACTCCGCGCGGGGCTCAACTCCGCGCGGGGCTCACTCCGGCACGGTGGCCGGGGCTTCCAGGAGGGCGCCGCAGAGCTTGGTGAGCTGGCGGATCTGCGCCGGGGTCAGCCGGTCGAAGACCAGGTTCCGCACGGCTTCCACGTGGCCGGGTGCCGCCGCCACGATCTTCGCGAAGCCCTCGTCGGTCAGGACCGCTATCTGGACGCGGCCGTCCTCCGGGTCGCGTTCGCGGCGGACCAGGCCCTGGGCCTCCAGGCGGGCGACCACGTGCGACAGCCGGGACAGCGAGGCGCTGGCCTTCTTCGCCAGGCGGCTCATCGCCAGGCGGCGGTCATCGCGCTCCGACAGTGTGGCCAGCACCAGGTAGCCCATGTGGGTCAGGCCGGCGTCGCGCTGCAACTGGCCCTCGAGGGCGGCCGGGACCTTGACGATCACCTCGATGAACTGGCGCCAGGCCTGCTGTTCGTCGTCGGTCAACCACCGTGGCTCGTCCATGGCAGCAGATTAGTTAACCCTCTTCCCGACAAGGTCGGCCGGGTGCCCGGATCCCGGCCGGCACCTACCCGCACGTTTCACACCAACCGTCGCGAAAGCACCAACCTTCGGGAAACACCAGGCGAACACTTGGACCGCTCGATCGACTTCCTCGACGCCTCTGGGTACCGTCCGCAAAGACTTTCCTCGTCCGGTGTGGCGCCGGGGACGGCCGGCTGGGGGGCCAAGGCCGGCCCCGGCGCTGCGCCGATCCCGGCACCGGCCCACCCGGAATACCCACCCGAGCAAGCCGGACCGCCGAGAAAACGCGCAAGCCGGACCGCCGAAGAACGCGCGGGCGGGACCGGGCTCAGGACGTCGGCGGCTCGTCCTTGCCGGCCGCCTCCATCGCGTCGGCCTCCGCCTTGGTCTTGTGCGTCGCGGCGTCCGCGTGCTCCGGCGGACCGTAGACCGTGTACAGCACCAGCGGGTTCGGGCCCTCGTTGGTGAAGTTGTGCTTGTGGCCGGCCGGCACGACCACCAGGTCGCCCTGGTTGACCTTGCGGGTCTGGCCGCTGACCTTGGCCTCTCCGGCGCCGCTGACGAAGGTGAGGATCTGGTCCACCTCGTGGACCTCCTCGCCGATCTCGCCGCCCGGCGGGATTGTCATGATGACGAGCTGGGTGTGTTTACCCGTCCACAGCACGCGGCGGAAGTCCGGGTTCTTCTCGGCAACGGTGGCGATCGTGTAGTGCTCCATGCCGCCGTGGTACCCGGATTATTGCCGGTTTGAACGCCGCAGCCGGTTGGCCGGCTGCAACTCCTCCAGCGGGGACGGGCGGCCGATCAGGTAGCCCTGCACGAAGTCGACGCCGAACTCGCGCAGCATCCGCAGCGTCGCCTCGTCCTGCACGTACTCGGCGACCGTGTGGATGCCGTACGCCTGGCAGACCTGCACCAGCGCCCGGACCAGCACCTGGTCCTCCGGATTGTGCACCAGGTCCACCACGTACTCGCCGTCGATCTTGACCAGGTCGATCGGGAACATGCGCAGGTAGCGGAACGATGCGTAGCCCGAGCCGAAGTCGTCCAGGGCCAGTTGGCAGCCCAGGTCGCGGATCCGGTCCGCGAAGTGCCGGGCCTCGCTCAGGTTGCCGATCAGCGCCGTCTCGGTGATCTCGAAGGTGAGCTGCTCCGGGTTTACCGCGTAGCGCTCGATCAGGCTTTCCACGTCGGCGGTCAGCCGCGGGTCGCCCACCGACCGGCCGGAGAGGTTGATCTGCAGGCAGAGGTCGGTGCGGTCGGCCGCGAGTTGCATCGCCCGCTCGACCACCCACAGGTCGATGTCGTAGATCGTGTCGAGCCGCTCGGCGATCTGCAGGACCTGCTCCGGCGACTGCGGGTTGTCGCCGTCGTCGAGGACGCGCAGCAGCAACTCGTGCCGGAGCACCCGGTTTGTCTGCAGTTCGAGGATCGGCTGGGCGAAGAGGGTGAACCGGTCGGTGCCGAGCGCGTCGGCGACCCGGTCGCGGTAGGTGCCCTGCCGGTCGCGGGCCGGCACCGGGTCGGCCACCATGGTCAGCGGCCGGTCGGCGTCGCGGGCCTGCCGCCAGGCCTGTTCGGCGTCGATCAGCAGGTCGTGGCTGCCGGCCTCGGCCTCGGGGCGGAAGCGCACCAGCCCGGCCCAGACCCGGGCGCGCAGCCAGGCGTCGGGCAGCACGAACGGCTGCGAGCGCAGGGCCTCCACGTACAGATCCGCCTTGCGGCGGGCCATCACCCAGGAGGCGCCGGGCAGCAGGACCGCGATCTCGTGCGTGCCGGCCCGGCCCAGCAGGGTGTCGGGGCAGGCGAGCCCTTCCAGTACGCGGGCAGCACGCTCCAGCAGGTCGTCGTGGCGATCGATGCCGGCGCCCTCGGCCCGGTCCGGCTCGATCCGGACCACGAGCAGCGCGCCGCCGCCACGGCGCTGGGCCCGGTCGACCTCGTCGGCGAAGCGGGCCCGGGTCATCAGCCCGGTCGCCGGGTCGCGTTCGACGATCGACGCCTGCACGGTCTCGCCGCGGCGGCTCAGCCGGGCGACTTCGCGCCGGGCGCGTTCGCGGGCGGAGACGTCGCGCAGCGAGCCGTGCATGCCCACCACGGCGCTCGCCGCGTCGACGATCGGCTCCAGCCGGCAGTCCACGTCGAACCAGCTGCCGTCGTCGCGCATCAGCCGTACCGTCGTGCGCACGGACTCGTGCGCCGTCCAGGCGCGGGTGATCGCGCTGAGCGCCTTGGCGTGGTCGTCGACGTGCACGTGCCGGGTGAGGATCTGCTGGCTGAGCTCGCTCTTCGCCGGCGGCCGGTCGAGCAGCGCGGCGAGCGCGTCAGACCAGACGATCTCCTCGCCGGCGGCCAGGTAGGTGAACCAGGCCTCGTCGTCGGACGGCGTCCGGGGCTCGGGCAGCGGCAGCTGGTGGCCCTGGTTCGGGGTCAGCCGGGGACGGCGGGAGAGCCGGTCACGCAGCGCGCGCGGACGCGGAAAACGTTCCTCGGGTGCCGTCATGCGCCGCCCTTGCCTCCCCTCCAGCTGAACCGTTGCCCATGACCTATTACGACCCGTCACAGGTCGATGTAACAGTGGGCACCCGCGACAATGTTTTCGCAGCTGGCCCAACAAAACAACAGACAGCGCATTCTCCACCGTTCAGGGCCTGAATTTAACCGATCGGTCGACCTCCTCGCCGCCGTCGACAATGTCCCGGTTCCCGCCAGATACATGACAGACAGTTACTTGCTGTGCTGGAAGCGGAACCATGTGCGACACCCGGCCATTCTTCTCGATCACCATGCACGCACCGCCGCGACTAGCGTGCGCCGCGTAACGAGATCCGGAGACGGTGGATATGGTGGCCCTTCGGACACGTGAGCGAGGACGACGACGCATGGGCATCATTCGGGACATGCAGCGGGAGCACGCGACCCAGACTGCCGCCCAGCAGCGGGCACAGACCGCCGCCGAACAGCAGCGCCAGCTGATCCGACGCAACGCCGACCTGGCGGCCGCGGTCGCCCAGCAGGCAGCCTCCGACGCGGCGCGGCAGCGGGAGCACCGCCGGTTGTACGCGGAGGCGCGGACGGCCGACGCGGCGGCGGCGAACGCGGATGTCCGGGCCCGACTGTCCGACCTCGACGGGCTGCTGCTGTCCACCCTGGACGTCGACGACCACATCGACCTGGACCGGTTCAAGAAGCCGGTGCAGGTGCCGCCGTTCGACCCGGGCAAGCTCGGCCGGCCGCTGCCGGAGCCGTCCTGGGACAGCTTCGTGCCGCCGGAGCCACGCGGGGTCGGCAAGATCCTGGGCGGCGAACGAATTCACCAGCAGCAGGTGGAAGCGGCGAAACGGGCGTACCAGGACGCGCGCGCCCGCTGGGTGGACGGCGAGACCCGGCGGCTGCGGCAACTGGCGGCACGGGAGCTGCAGTACGAGGAGAACCGCAGCCGCTACGAGGCGAAGCTGATCTCCTACAACGCCGAGGTGGACCGCTTCGCGGCGGCCGTGGCCGGCGCCGACCCGGAGTCGGTGGTCGAATACTTCGCGATGGTGCTGGGCAACTCGGTCTATCCGGATGATTTCCCCCAGCACTTCCGGCTCGCGTTCCTGCCGCGGCAGCGCCGGCTGCTGGTCGAATACCACCTGCCGCCGGTCGAGGTGATCCCGGTGGTCAAGGACTACCGCTACGACCGGGTGCGCGACGACCTGACGGCAGTGCCGCGCGACGAGGGTGAGATCCGCCGCCGGTACACGGAGATCATCTCGATGGTGGCGCTGCGGACCATCCACGAGATCATCGAGGCGGACCGCGGCGCGCTGGTGGGCGAGGTGCTGTTCAACGGCATCGTGGACACCATCGACCGGCGCACCGGCCAGTTCGTGCGCCCGTGCCTGGCCTCGGTGCGGGCCGAGCGGGGCACGTTCGCCGCGATCAAGCTGCGCCGGGTCGACCCGGTCGCCTGCCTCAAGCACCTGCAGGCCGGGCTGTCCACGCAGCCGGACCAGCTCGAAGGGGTCGAGCCGGTGACCGACTTCGACGCCGAGGCCGGCCAGGATTTCACCGGCGAGTTCAACGTGCTCGCCGACATCGACGAGCGGCCCAACCTGGCCGCCCTGCCGGCCGCCGAGTACGAACAACTGCTCAGCGACCTGTTCGGCAACATGGGCCTGGAGATGGGCCAGGCGGCCGAGGGCCCGCGCTGGCGGGCTACCGACCCCCGGCCGCTGTTCGGCGGCCAGGTCGTGATCTACGCCGCCCGCGGCAAGGCGGTCAGCGCGGCCACCGCGGCCGGGCTCGCCGAGGAGGTCGCCGCGTCTGGCGCGACCAAGGGCATCCTGGTCGCGATCGACGGCTACGAGGTGGAGACCCACGAGGCGGTGGCCGGCCGCCCGATCGAGCTGCTGGACGGCCCCGGGCTGCTGAACCTGCTCGCCGAGCACTCCCGCGTGAAGGCCCGGATCGAGCCGATCTAGAGCCGCAGCTCGTGGCCGGTGGTGGCGTCCACCTGCGCCGGGATCTCCTCGTGCCGGTCGCCGACGGTCGGCGTCCCGGTGGGCTCGAACATCAGGATCTGCGCGCCGCCGGGCGAGATCGGCTTGTGCTCGGTGCCACGCGGCACGGTGAAGACGTCGCCCTTGCCCAGCACGACCGTGCGGTCCCGCAGGGCGATCCGCAGCTCGCCGTCGAGTACGAGGAAGAACTCGTCGGTGTCGTCGTGGGTGTGCCAGAGGTGCTCGCCGTGCACCTTGGCGACCCGGACGTCGTAGTCGTTGACCCGGGTCACGATGCGCGGGCTCCACAGGTCGTCGAAGGAGGCCAGGGCCGCGGTCAGGGAGATCGGTTCGTCGGTCACCCGTTCATCGTGGGCCTGGCGGGCGGCTCGCGGGAGTGCTAGGAATCGCAGATGCCGCAAGAATCCTCGCACCGGGTCGTGGTCATCGTCGACGAGAACTCGAACCCGTTCGAGCTGAGCTGCGCGATCGAGATCTTCGGCCTGCGCCGCCCCGAGCTGGGCCGCGACCTGTACGACTTCCGTCTCTGCTCCCCCGCCACGCGCACGCTGATGCGCGACGGCTTCTACACCCTGACCGGCGTCGCGGGCCTGGATGCGGCGGAGCACGCGGACACCCTGATCGTCCCGAACCGCCCCGACGTCGAGGTGCCCCGGCGCCCGGCCGTGCTGGCCGCGATCCGCCGGGCCCACGCCCGCGGCGCCCGCCTCGTCGGCTTCTGCAGCGGGGCGTTCACGCTGGCCGAGGCGGGCGTGCTGGACGGCCGCCGGGCCACCGCACACTGGCAGTGGGCCGACGACTTCCGCGCCCGGTTCCCGGCGGTGACCCTCGAACCGGACGTGCTCTTCGTCGACGACGGCGACATCCTCACCGCCGCGGGCAGCGCGGCGGCGCTGGACCTGGGCCTGCACGTGGTCCGCCGCGACTTCGGGGCGGAGGTCGCCAATTCGGTCAGCCGCCGCCTGGTCTTCGCCGCCCACCGCGACGGCGGCCAGCGCCAGTTCGTCGAGCGCCCGGTCCCGGTGGTCCTGGACGAGTCGCTGGCGCCGCTGCTGGCCTGGGCCCAGGAGCACTTGGACCAGCCGCTGACCGTGCCCGGCCTGGCCGCCCGCGCGGCGCTGAGCCCGGCCACCCTGCACCGGCGCTTCCGGGCGGAACTGGGCACGACGCCGCTGGCCTGGCTGACCGCCGAACGGGTCGCGCTGGCCTGCCGGCTGATCGAGCGCGGCGAGTCCCGCTTCGAGGTCGTGGCCCGCCGGACCGGCCTGGGAACGGCGGCTAATCTCCGGTCGCTGCTGCGCCGCCGGACGGGTCTGAGCCCGACGGAGTATCGCCGCCGCTTCGTTCCGGCTCCGGTTCCGGGCCCGGCGAAAGCTCCGATTCCGGGCCCGGCGAAAGCTCCGGTTCCGGGCCCGGCGAAAGCGACGGTTCCGGCGACAGCGACGGCTCCTCTCGCCACGGTGCCACGTTGAGTTCCTCGATGCGCTGCCAGAGCGGCCGCAGCGCGGCCTCCGGCTCGCGGGCGAAGATGCTGCCGCGGATCCGGACGAAAACGCAGTTGCCGACCCGTTCCAGCACCGCCTGGCGGCGCATGTCGCTCTCCCACTGCTCCGGCCCGTGGTACGCGTCCCCGTCGCACTCGATGGCCAGCCGGCGGCCGTCCGGGGCGTTGAGCACGAAGTCGATGCGGTAGCCGCCGATCCGGAACTGCGGCGTCGGCCGGTAGCCGCGCTTGACCAGCCGGCGCAGCACCTCGCGCTCGAAGTCGCTCTCGCAGAGCAGCTCCAGATCCGGCGCCGTCGTCTGCACCGGCAGATTGAGCGCATAGTTCAGCAGCAGCGCCCGGGCGTCGTCGGCCAGCAGCGACGACGGCCGCACCGAGTGGAAGATCCAGAGCTGGTCCCGGGCCCGGGACGCGGCCACGTTGACCCGGCGGTGATATTCCCGCTTGGTGAACGCCGACGGCCGGCCGTCGTTGTCGGAGACCACCATCGACACCAGCACGACGTCGCGCTCGTCGCCCTGGAACGTGTACGCGTCGCCGACCCGCAGCCGCCGGGCCTCCATCTCGTCCTCGCCGATCGCCTCGCGCAGGCCCGCCAGCAGGTACGACGCCTGCCCGCTGGTGCTGAGCAGGCTGATCACGCCGAGTGTCTTCCCCCGGTAGGCCGGGTCCGCGACCAGCGCCGCCACCTGCGCCACCAGCGCGTCCGCCTCCGCGAGGTTCACGTCACCGAACGGCGGCAGCGGCTGCCGGGTCCCGTCCGGGATAAACACGGCACGGACCGGCATCGACAGCGCCCGGTCCGCGCGCAGCGGCTGGATCTTGCCGTCGTAGTAGTGCCGGGACGAGAACTCGATGATCTGCGGCACGCAGCGGAAGTGCTCGGTGAGCAGGATCCGTTCCGGCGAGCGCCGCACCGCGTGGTCGTAGAGCGAGGACTCCGGGTCGAAATGCTCGGCCGACGGCACGTCGTCCAGGTGGCTGTGGATCAGCCCGGCGACCGAGCCGACGAAGCCGAGTTGCGGGCCGATCTGCTGGTCGTCGCCGACCACCACGGCCCGTTCGGCCAGCGCCAGCACCGGCAGCGCGAACAGGTCGGCCTGCGACGCCTCGTCCACGATCACCACGTCGAAGTGCGCGCCGCCGGCGAACTGCTCGATCGCCCGGTCCACCGACATGACCCAGACCGGCACGGCCTCGACCGCCGACGCCATGGCCCGCTGGGCGTGCGCCTGCCAGGCCGCCGCGCTGCGGCCGGTGCCCTTGCCGATCTTGCGGAGCGCGGTGGTCCAGTCCGCGAGCGCGGCCCGCCGCCGGTCGTCGAGGGCGCGGGACACCTCCAGCCACGCGGACGCCACGACCAGGTCACCGGTCAGTCGCCGGATCTTGTCCCGGGCCAGCTCGATGCGGCGGTTGAGCACGGCCGGGTCGACGCTGCCGACGACGTCGTCGAACCACGTCTGCGCCTGCCGCCACTCCCAGGCCCGCAGGCAGAGGTCGCCCGACACCACCGGTACCAGGCCGGCGTCGACCTGCGCGGCCCACTCCGGCGCCACCTCCGCCAGCCGGGCGCGCAGTTCCCCGTACCGGTGCACGTCAGGCCGCAGCGCAGTGAGCCGGCGCGCCTCCGCGACCAGCTCGTCCCAGTCCTCGAGGCCGGGTGCGAACCAGGCCGCCGCCAGCGGCGGCCACGGCACCAGCGCGTCGGCCACCGCCCGGTCCGCGGCGTCCAGAGAATCAAGATCAAAGACCACCGGGCAGTCGTCGAGCAGGGCCGAGACCTCGGCCAGCCGGGCCGGATCCAGGTCCAGCTCCTCCTGGGGTACGAGCACCCGCAGCCGCTCCGACAGCTCGGGCCACTGCCGGGCGTCCCAGCCCAGCGACTGCGCGGCCTCGGCCAGCAGCGTTCCCGCCCACACCTCCGGGTCGCCGGGCCGTTCCGGGATGGCGAGCCGCTGGATCCACTCGCCCCAGTGCTCGCCGAGCCGCCGCCGGGCCTGCCCCCGCCGCACCCACGCGGCGGCCAGCTCGACGTCCTCGACCGTGCGCAGGGCCTCGCCGTCCACCCGGACCTCGTCGGCGATCCGCCACAGCCCGGACTGCAGGATCCGGTTGACGCCCCGGCCCGCGGCGAACCGTTCGCGCAGCTCGCCGAGGCCGGCCAGCAGCCGCTTCGGCTCCGCGGTCAGCCCGTCCGCGGCGGTGACCCGGTGCCCGCCGAGGGACCGGGCCAGCTCGGCAAGCGTGCGCTGCAACTCCTCGGTGGCGGTGACGTGATCGGTCCACATGGTCGCCCAGTGCGGGTCGGACAGCAGCCGGCCCAGCCGGTCCGTCCAGGTGCCCTCGCGCCGGTGCAGCCACGCGACCGCGTCGCGCAGCCCGTCGAGCAGTTCGCCGAGGGCGTCGGCGCCGTGTGCGCGTACCGCATCGGTGTCGACGCCGGCCGCCTCCAGGCGGGAGACGCGGTCGGCGGCCGACTCCCGCTCGGCCCGCGCGCTTTTCGCGGTCGCCGCGTCCGGCAGGGCCGTGACCTCCGGCAACGGGCGCAGCGCCGCCGCGCGGTCGGCGGGCGCTAGCCGGGCGGCGAGCTGCAGCAGGGCCGCGAACTCCGCCGCGGACAGCGGCGGCCGGTCGGCCGGCGCGATCGGATCGGGGATGCCGCCGTGCGCCGCGGCCCGCTCCCGCAGCCAGGCACCCACATCGGCCGGCGAAAGGCGCACCTCATCGATCCGGTACGTCGCAGCCTCGTTCTCCGCGATCGCCCGCAGCCCGCCCAGCGCCGCCGCCAGGTCCCGCTCGGCGTCCTCAAGCCGCCGGGTGAGCCGCTGCACCCGGCCCGCCTCAGCCTTCTGGTCCAGGGTCGCGGCGCGGTCGGACAGCTCCCGGGCGGCGAGCTGCAACTGCACGAGCTGGTCCGTGGTGCGGCCCAGCACGGCCAGGCAGAGCGCCTGCACCTCGGCCGGCAGGCCGTCCCGGAGCACCCGCAGCGGGTCCTCCTTCTGCGCGACGACCAGCACGCGCTTGCCGTTGGCCATCAAATGGCAGATGAGGTTGCGGATCGTGTGGGTCTTGCCGGTGCCGGGCGGGCCCTGCACGGCGACGTTGCGGTGCAGCGCGAGCCGGCGGGCGATCGACTCCTGGGCCTCGTTGGTGGGCAGCGGCATCAGCAGCCGCTCACCCACCCGGTGCCAGTTCTCGGGCTGGTCGTCGGGCATCCGCAGCTTGCTGGGCTCGTGCGCGACGATCGCGGCCAGCGCGCCGATGCTGGTGGTGTCGCCGGCCAGCAGCCTGTCCCGCAGGCTCTCCAGGAAGCCGCGCAACAGCCGCTGCCGGGGCCGGGCGAACAGGACGCCGGTGTCGACGAGGTGCGGGCCGGTGCCGGTCTCGCCGGGCGCGAGCACCCGGCGGTCGTAGCCGAGCCGGCCCAGCGCGCGCTCGAACAGCTCCCGGCGCTCAAGGTCGTCCCAGAGGTCGACCTCCAGCGTGCCGGCCGGCCCGGCCAGGGCCAGCAACTGGCCGAGATAGCGCTCGTCCAGGCCGGCGAGCGCGTCGGTCTGCAGCCGGGACGGGCCCTGCGGCGACACGGTGATCAGCGAGCGGTCCGGATCGTATTCGATCAGCACCGGCGTCGCGACCAGCGGATAACGCACCCGGGTGCCCGCGATGACGGTGTCCAGGAGGCCGTGGCCCCAGACCAGCTCGGTGGTGGCGGCGGCCATGTCGACCTGGTGCATCAGGTCGAAGAGCTGCCGGTGCAGGACCCGGGTGCGTTCCGCCTCGGCGCTGGCGAGCGACCAGGGCCGCCACACCTCGTCGCGCCAGGCCTCGAAGGCCTCCCCGTCGGCCTTGGGCTCGTCGGTCGGGCTGACCTCGTTGAGCCGGCGGCGCAGCTCGGCGGGGACCGCGACCGGACCCGGCAGGTCCGGCAGGCCGACCCGCAGCCAGCCGGTGCCGTCCGCGGCCGGCCCGATCTCGCAGGCCGGGTGCGCCGGCAGGGCGTCGAGACGGTATGCATCGGCGGGCACCGTGCGCGCGGGACGTTCCATGTGCGCGCGGACGGCGAGCAGGTAATCCGCCACGGAGACGGCCCGGTCCCGGATGACGGTGGGCGACTCGGACTGCGGCGCGGACATTCTTCGCAGGTTATCCGATGTCCGCAGCCATGAAGGGGCGGCGCGGAAGGCACCGGCACAGCTATGGTTTCGATGCTTCGAAGGGGGACGACATGTCGCAGGGTGATTGGCAGGACTGGAGCGCCGCGGGGCAGCCCCAGCCGTACCCCTATCCATATCCGCAGCCGATGGGCTTCGATCCCGCCGATCCGTTGATCAGCAACGACTTCAACGGGTGGTGGCAGCGCGGCTTCGGGCTGGTCAAGGCGGCGTGGCGGCCGATGGCGGTGGTCCAGGCGATCGTCAGCGTGCCTGCCCTGATCCTGCTGCTGCCGGCCATGGTGATCTTCCAGAACCGGCAGCGCGAGGCCCTGGAAAGCGTGGATGCGGCGATCGCCGCCGATACGTCGCCGGACTTCTCGCTGTTCTTCGCCGGGATGGCCGTCCTGGTGCCGGCAGCCGCGGCGGCCGGCCTCTTCTACATGCTCGGCCAGCTCGCCAACCAGCAAATAGTGGTGTTCATCGCCACCGGCCGCACCGGCAGCCTGGTGGGCCCGGCGCTACTGGCGGCGGCGAAACGCATTCCGGCGCTGATCGGCTGGTATCTGCTGGCGGTCCCGGTGCTGATCGTGGCGGTCGTGCTGTGCTTCTTCCCGGTGATCTACGTGAGCGCGGCGCTCATCACGCTGCCGGTGGTGGTCCAGCTGGAACGTGGCAACGGCATCGGCCGCTGTTTCCAGCTCTTCCACGCGAAGCTCGGCGTCTCGGTGAGCAGGATCGCGACGATCATCGGCCTGAGCATGGCGGCGGCGCTGCTGCTGGGCCTGCTGAGCACGATCGTCGACGTGACGGTCGGCGGCAGCTTCAACACCCCGAACACCACGGCAACGGTGATCAACACGGTGCTGCAGGGCGGGTACTACTTCGTGAGCTACCTGGTCCTGGCCCCGCTGCTGGTAACCGCGTACGCCGACATGCGCGCCCGCTACGAGCCCTTCACCACGGCAAACCTGGTGCCACGCGCCGCCTGACCACGCCTCTAAACGATCGCGCTGTAGGCGTTCAGGGCCGGCTGGCCGCCCAGGTGGGCGTACAGGACGGTCGCGTCCTTGCCGATCTCACCCCGGGTGACCAGGTCGATCAGCCCGGCCATCGACTTGCCCTCGTACACCGGGTCCGTGATCATTCCCTCGGTCCGGGCCGCCAGCCGCATCGCGTCCAGGGTGCTTTCGTCCGGGATGCCGTAGATGCCCGCGTGGTAGCGGTCGTCCAGCAGGATCTCGTCGTCGCGCAGGTCGCGGCCGACGCCGATCAGCGCTGCCGTGTTGCGGGCGATCCGGGCCACCTGGTCGTGGGTCTCCGCCGGCTTGGCGGAGCCGTCGATGCCCAGCACCCGCCGCGGCCGGTCGTCGCCGAGCGCCGCGAAGCCCGCGATCATCCCGGCCTGGGTGCTGCCGGTCACCGAGCAGACCACGACCGTGTCGAAGAAGACCCCGAGCTGCTCCTCCTGGTCGGCGACCTCACGCGCCCAGTTGGCAAAACCGAGACCGCCGAGCCGGTGATCGGAGGCGCCGGCCGGGATCGCGTACGGCTTCCCGCCGCGCGCCTCCACCTCCGTGATGGCCTGGTCCCAGCTCTCCTTGAAGCCGATCCCGAACCCCGCCTTGATCAGCCGCACGTCGGCGCCCGCGAGCCGGCTGAGCAGGATGTTGCCGACCTTGTCGTAGACGCTGTCCGGCCAGTCGACCCAGCTCTCCTGGATCAGGACACACTTCAGCCCCGCGTACGCGGCCACGGCGGCGACCTGTCGGGTGTGGTTCGACTGCACGCCGCCGATCGACACCAGCGTGTCGCAGCCCTGGGCCAGTGCGTCCGCCACGAGATATTCCAGCTTGCGGGTCTTGTTGCCGCCGTACGCGATGCCGGAGTTGCAGTCCTCGCGCTTGGCCCAGACGGCCGCGCCGCCCAGGTGCCGGGTGAGCCGGTCCAGGCGATGCACGGGCGAGGGCCCGAACAACAGCGGGTACCGGTCGAAGTCGTCCAGCGGCATGGCAGCTCCTCAGTCAGATCCTGCCGACCATGCTGCCAGGTCGGGCCGGGTGAAACCGGCGAGTATCCCGGTGTGGTGCTTCGGCGGCGGCGCCGCATATTCGGTACGCGGCGACGTCCGCAACCCCAGCGTGACCAGCGACTGCACGAACACCGTGGCCGCGGCCACCCCGTCCACCACCGGTATGCCCAGCCGGGCGGACACCTGGGCGCAGAGGTCGGCCATGCCCGCGCAGCCCAGCACGAGGACGTCCGAGTCGTCGCGTTCCAGGGCGGCCCGGCCGACGGCGACGACCCGGTCGAGGACGGCCGGATCGTGGTCCAGCTCCAGGACCGGGATGGCACACCCGTACACGCCGCGGCAGGCCTGTCCCGCGCCGTACCGTGCGGCCAGCTCCCAGGCCCGACCGCGGGTCCGGTCCAGGGTGGTCACGACGCTGAAGCCGCGGCCGAGCAGCGCGGCCGCGTGCATCGCGGCCTCCGCGATGCCGACCACCGGCCCGGCCGCCAGCTCCCGCGCCGCATCCAGGCCGGGATCGCCGAAGCAGGCGATGACGTACCCGTCGACGCCCGCCCGTTCCCCCGCGGCGACCTCGGTCAGGATGCCCGGCACGCTGAGCGCCTCCTCGTAGTGGCTCTCGATCGACGCGGGGCCCATCGCGGGGTTGACCGCGTCGAGGCGGGTGCCCGGGCCCACCACGGCCCGGGCACTCAGCTCGATCTTCTCGGTCATCGCCGCGGTGGTGTTGGGGTTGATGACCCGGATGTGCATGGCTATGCGGCCTCGTCGAGCACCCGGCTGCGCGTGAGCACCCGCATCCGCCGCGCCAGCGCCAGGTAGACCACGAAGCCCAGGGCCATGCCGATGAACCAGCTGTACTGCGCCGTCGTGTGCATGCCCGGCCCGTCGGTCCAGAGCACCGGCACCATCGCGACGACCGCACCGACCGCCGTGGCGATCAGGGCCGGCGGGTTGTAGCCGTTGCGGTAGAAGTAACGGCCCTCGGGTGCCATCGTGAACAGGTCGTCGACCACGACCTGCTGCCTGCGTACCAGGTAGAAGTCGGCGATCAGCACCCCGAACAGCGGGCCGATGAAGGCGCCCAGCGTCTCCAGCGTGTAGTGGATGACCTCGGGATTGTTGTAGAGATTCCACGGCGTGATCAGCACCGAACCGACGGCGGCGATCATGCCGCCGGCGCGCCAGCTGATCCGCTGGGGGCTGACGTTGGAGAAGTCGAACGCGGGCGAGATGAAGTTCGCGACGATGTTGATGCCGATGGTGGCGATCGTGAACGTCAGCGCGCCGAGCACGATGGCGAAGGTGCTGTCGATGCGGGCCACGGTGGCCACCGGGTCGGTGATGAGCTCGCCGAAGACCGGAATGGTCAGCGACGAGGTGACCACGACCAGGATCGAGAACGCCAGGAAGTTCACCGGCAGGCCGAGCAGGTTGCCGCGCTTGACCGCCCGGAACGACTTGCCGTAGCGGGAGAAGTCCCCGAAGTTCAGCATCGGCCCGGAGAAGTACGAGACCACCAGGGCGATCGCGCCGAGCATGACCGGAATGGCGCTGAGGCCGGTGTACCTGACCTCGCCCAGGTTCAGGTTGATGGCGCCCCAGCCGGCCCGGTAGATGAGGTAGCCGGTCAGCACGATCATGACGACGTAGACGGCCGGGCCGCAGAAGTCGATGAACCTGCGGATCGTCTCCATGCCCCGCCAGAAGACCGCCGCCTGCAGCACCCAGAGCACCGCGTAGGTGCACCAGCCGAGCAGCGGCAGGCCGAGAAAGCCGTACCGGTCGACGTCCGCGTACGGCATCAGCGCCGGGAAGAGTTTGAGCACCACCACGTCGAGGGCGGCCGAGGCGAGGTAGGTCTGGATGCCGTACCAGGCCACGGCGATCGCGCCGCGGATGATGGCGGGCACGTTCGCGCCGAGGACGCCGAAGACGGTGCGGCAGATGACCGGGTACGGCACGCCGGTGAGCTGGGAGGGCTTGGCGACCAGGTTGCAGAAGAAGTAGACGATCGTGATGCCGATGAGCAGGGAGGCGAGCACTTGCCAGCTGGAGAGGCCGAGCGCGAAGAGGCTGCCGGCGGTGACGTAGCCGCCGACGCTGTGCACATCGGACATCCAGAAGGCGAAGATGTTGTAGGAACCCCAGGTCTGCTTGCGCAGCGGGGCGAGGTCCTCGTTGGTGAGCCGGGGGTCGTACTCGGGCTTGAGCTCCCCCGAGCCGACCGGCATGCCGGCCGCTTCGACGAGGTCCGAACTCATTCCGACAGTGGTATCGGCCATGTCCACTCCTGGGGTTGAGCGGCTTCGTTGCAGCTCAGGCTAGGAATGGGCTGTTTCACCGAGATGAGCGGAGAGATATATCTATCCCTCGGCGAACAGGCCGGTGTCCCGCGGCAGGCGGGCGATGAAGCTCTGCAGCCGCCGGTGGTGGGCCGCGCAGACCGCGCCGAGCGCCTCGGCGTCGCGGGCCATGAAGGCCACGAGCATCTCCGCGTGATCCTGATGCAGCAACGCGCGCTCGGCGGCGTCGAGGTGCGACATCGGTTGCAACGGCTCGGTCATGTTCCACGCGGTGCTGAGCATGTGCAGCAGCCGTCGCATCCGGCAGGGCCGGATCAACGCGAGATGGAAACGCCGGCTCTCCCGATGGTGGGCGCGGCCGTCCCCGGCGACAACCGCGGCCTCCAGGGCGGCGTGCGCCGCGCGGGCCTGCTCGTCGTCCCCGGCGTCGGCCAGCGCGACGGCCGCCCGCAACGCGGCGGTCTCCAGCGCCTCCCGGACCAGGTAGATCTCGCCGAACTCGGCCGCCGTCATCCTCGCGACCCGATACCCGGTGCGGGCCCGGTGGTCGACCAACCCCTCCCCGATCAGCGTCATCAACGCCTCGCGAACCGGGATGCGGCTCACCCCGAAGGACGCGGCCACGCCGTCCACCGGGATCGGCGAGCCGGGTGGCACCTCGCCGTCGAGGATGCACCGCCGCAACTCGTCGAGGATCTCGCTCTGCGAGCTGCCTCCCGGCCGGTTGTGCAGCCGGGAGAGCAGCACCGATCGGACGCGCGGATTGGGCATCGCCGCTCCCTCAGCCCGAGGACGTGGTCTCCGACCCTATTCCCGCCGGGTTATCGCCGTGTTGCGCCTGCTTCAGCGGCTGGAGCGTCAGCTTCTTGGCCTTGACGACATCGATGATCTCCTGAAGACCGGGCGCGGTGTTCTCGCCGTGGCCGTGCATGAGGATCACCCCGCCGGCGGTGATCGGCGCCGAGCGGTAGTCGCCGTATTCGACCCGCTCCACCATCAGCGCGGTCGACGGGCCGTCCCAGTCGTAGGTGTCGGTGGTCCACCGGCACAGCTCGTAACCCTGGCCCTGGGCGATGCCCTGCAGGCGGGTGGTGAACGCGCCGGCGCCGAACGGCGGCCGCAACAGCTTGGGCTCGCCGGTCGCCGCGGTGCCCGCATCGATCTGCTTCACCAGATTGGCCTCGCTCATCCGGCTCAGCGCGGGATGGGTCGAGGTGTGATTGCCGATGACGTGCCCGGCGGCCTTGATCTGTGCGAACAGGGCACCGTTCGCGCGGGCCCAGTCACCGCGGAAGAAGAACTGCGCCTTGACGTTGTTGCGCTTGAGCGTGGCCAGGATCGACGTGACCTGGGCCTCGCTGCCGCCGTCGTCGAAGGTCAGCCACACGTCGCTCGTGGTGTTGAAGCAGCGCTCGATCTGCTGGATGACCGCCGCGGTCATCGCAACAGGCGAAGCCTTGCCGTCGGCCACCACGGGCCGGACGCCGGCGCCGAACGCCGTACGGGTCACCGGCCCCGTCGTCACGACGGCGCTGCCCCACACCTCGTAGCTGCCGGGCTTGTCCGGCAGTTGCAGGTAGCAGGTGCGGCTGGCGGTGTGCCGGACCGGGTTCTGCCAGACCGCGCCGGCGCAGGTGACCGTGCTGCCGCCGGTGCCGGCGGCGGAGATCGTCACCGTCGAGGACTCGGGCACCTCGTAGACGGTCACGATCGCGGGCACGGTGCCGCCGGGGCTGTCGTACTGCGGGGCGCCGACCCCGATACGGAGCGCGACCTCGCCCTCGGCCGGCCGCACGATCGTCCCACCCTCCGCACCATCGAACCCGGCACCGGCCACGAGCAGGCAACCGACGGCCGCCGTGGCGACAACCCTGAAACGACGCATGAGACTCCCGGTGAGCAAGATCCGCGGACGCTAGCGTCATGATCGCGAGCAAACCAGTTGCCCAGGCGCACAAAAAGTCCGCCGCCTGCGGCAAGGGCAGGGCGGCGGACCGAGGCGGAGGCTCGCTAGGGGAACTGCATGCGGCGAGGCCGCGGGATCACCGGGGGTGGCAGGGGCAGGTCGTCGAGGTGACTCCAGTTGAGCGAACCGTTGTCGGTCGACTTGATCTCGCCGAGGCAGGCGCGCAGCAGGCCGAGGTTCGGCGCGCCGGCGAACCCGGCGATCACTACTTCGGGCGGCGGGTCCATCAGGGCGATGGCCGTGCAGATCTTCGCGACCTCGCGCTCGTCGACGGCGTCGAGCGGCAGGGGCGCCTCCGCCTGGGACCGCCGCCATGGCGGTCCGAAGCGGCGCAGCAGTTCGCGGGCGAGCCGGCCGAAGGAGCGGCCCACCTCGGCGTCGGCCATGGACATCCGCGCCGACTGGCCGTAACACCAGGGCACGACGACGTGGCCGTGGATGACCACGAGTTGGTAGACGGACTTGGGGACGCTGATGATCTCCGCGCCGGGCAGGGTGCCGAGAAAGAGGACCAGTTCCTCGTACGGCAGCGGCCACCGCGGGTTGGCGAGCACCCGTTCCGTAGTCGTCGTCATCGCAGGATGAGCGTTGACCTCGCGGTCGATCGCGGTGCTCAACGCTTCGGGGACTCGGGTCCAGAGCTCCGCGGCAACCTTGTCGCCGAACTGCTCGACCACCCACTCACTGGGACCGACCAGAACGTCTGGGCGCATTCGGTACCACCACCGTCCGTGTCGCTGGCGCTACGTCTGGGTAGAACAGTTCCACTCATAGAGATCGAGAGGAAGACAATTCAACCGGGATCTCAAAAACATCCATGAATGAAAACCGGCAGGACGGTCAAACCGTTGCGGCGGCGTCGGAGCAGCAGGTCCGCGACTCACGAAACATGCAACTTGCACAGCGAACCGCCGTGCAAGTTGCATGTCGGCTTCGCGAGTCAGTCCTCTGTTTGACAGTAAACCGCTCGCATATTTCAAGCTGGTGACCACGGTGCGAACATCCACCGACAGTGATCACGGCTCGTCGCCAGGCCGCGGAGCAGGTAAGGTGCCCGGCTGTGATCGACCCGGCCGGCACCACAGCGCCGCCGCCACGGCGGACGGACCGCTGGCTGACCCTGTTCGGTGTGCTGACACTGCTGTGCGCCGGCGTCTTCGTCTTCAGCGTGGCCCGCAACCGGGCCACCACCGGCCGGGTGCAACAGGCCGAGCGGACGATCCGCGCAACCCTCGACCGGCAGGGCGCCGCGCTGCTGCGCGGGGACCTGAGCGGATGGCTGAGCGACGTCGACCCGGCGCTCTCCGGCGACCTGACCCGCCTGTACGCGAACCTGCGCGGGCTGCAAACATCGGGCTGGCTGCCCCGCGCCCGCAAGGTCCGGCCGGGACCGAGATGGACCGCGGAGATTCAGGTACGGGTGTGCTTCGCGGCGTCGGCGTGCACGCGGACACCGGAGACGTACGTGCCGACCGGTGACGTCATCTCGGCCCGTACCGAATGGATCGTGACCGGTGGTCGCGCGGTCCTGACGGCGTTCGACCAGACCGGAACGGACGGCTCGATGCCGTGGAAACAGGCGGAACTGACCTTCGCCACCGGCGATCGGGTGGTGGTGGCGGCCCCGAAGGACGCAACCGGAACAAACCCGCAGGCCTGGCTGCCGGCAGCGGAACGCGCGGCGCGGGTGGCGGACCGGTACGCCCTGACCCGGCCGGCCCCGGGCAGATACGTCGTGTTCCTGGCGGGCGAACGGCAGTGGCGGGACGCGCTGGGCGAAGACCGCGAGGCGGCGGCCTTCGTGGACAGGACAAGCGAACAGACGGCCTTCGCAATCATCGACGCGACAGCCCTGGACGCGGACCCGACCGACGAACGCCTGCTCCGCCACGAGTTCGGCCACATAGCAACCCTGCTCGGCACCCTGGACAACCGCGACGAGTGGATCATCGAGGGCATGGCCGAATACATCGCGTACGCGGACGCGCCGGTAACCTCGTACGAACTGGTGGACGACGCCCGCCGGCACGTCGCCACCACGGGCTGGACCGGCCGGCTGGACCTGGAATGGTCAACGGAACCGACGGAAAGATTCGGCTACTACGCGATGGGCTTCCTGGCAACACGCTGCCTGGGAGAAACGTACGGCGAACCGAAACTCCTGGCATTCTTCACGGAAGTGGCCCGCAAGGGCGAACCACCGGCGACGGCGGCGATGTCGGCACTGGGCACGCCATGGACCGAGGTGCAGGGCACCTGCATGCCGAAGATCCTGGCCTGGCTCAAACCCTGAGCCGGATCACCGAGCCCGCCCCCGCCGAACACCGAAAACCAACGCAACAACAGCACCAGCCAAAACAAGCACACCCACCCCGACGATCGCCAACCGCGCGGAGCCCTCATCATCGCCACCCGAGCCGGCGATCACACCCGGCCCAGCAGGCGAGGCCGAACCCGGCCCGGCAGGCACGGCGGCGCCGGCTGCCTTGAGCGCGGCCACCACATTCAGCTCACCGTTGCCGTAGGTGTCATCGCGCCCCGCAGCGCCCTTGTCGGTGGCCGTCGACTCGAGAATCCTGACGACCTCGGCGGCGGAAAGCTTCGGATACTTCGACCTGATCAAAGCGGCCGCCCCGGAAACGATCGCTGTGGAAACGCTGGTGCCCTCGACCCGCTGATACTCGTTGCCGGGATCGCCGTTGGCCACGGTGACATCGGCACCGGGGGCTACGAGATCCAATTGCGGCCCGGCGTGGGAGAACGGCGCGGCCTTACCCGCCCGGTCCGTAGCACCTACTGCCAGCACCTCAGGATAGGCGGCGGGGTATTCATAGCCGGAGCGCCGGCCTTGTCCGTCATTCCCGGAACCCGCGACAAGCACGACGTCAGCGGCTGCGGCCCGTTGCACGGCTTCCGCTAAAACGTCGTCCTCCAGCACCAGGAACGACATGTTGATCACCTTGGCGTCGTGCTCGACGGACCAGTCGATCGCGGCGGCGACGACAAGAGCACTGAGGGCAGGCGAAGCCGGCAGGATCTTCGCTGCCGGTGCGATTCCCAGCACACCCCGGCCGCCGGAACGCCCGCGCGCGGCGATGATTCCCGCCATCTGCGTCCCATGTCCCTGGGTGTCCTTGCGCCCGTCTCCGTTTCCCAATGCGTTGAATCCCGGCAGGACCGCACCGTTGAGGTCAGGATGCCCGGCCCACACCCCACTGTCGATGACTGCGACCGTGACGCCCTCGCCTTTGGAGATCCGCTGCGCCTCGGCGACTCGCAGACTGACGAGATACCACTGCCCATCACGGGTCTGGTCCGCTCTGGCCGCGGGCGTAGGGATCACCAGCGACATCAGCGTCACCAGCAGAATGGCGCCGAGCCGACCTGCCGCCGCCTTCAGCCTCATCATCCGTGCCATCCGATGACGCCTGGCCCGGGATCATGCCGGTAGCGCTTCCGCGAAGGCTCGATCACCGGCGCTACCCCCTCGGCGGTAGCCCAGGGGTTGTCTGGATCAAAGGTCATTCCGGCGGCGTGATCCTTGTGCGGTCGCCGTCCCCCGACCGCCGGCATGGCCGAGGGACCGCCGGATCGCGCACCGGCCCTCGCCCCACCGCGAGGCGGCTGACCTGACGCGGGGGGAAGCCACGACGGCGTGGCCGGCTTGGCGGCCGGCAGGCCTGCACGGCCGCCGGCCCGGACTCCGGATCCACCACGCGACGGCCCCGCCCCGAATGGCGTGAATCCGCCACGCCCTCCGCGGGCTCCCGAACCGGGAAGCCCCGTCGGAAAGCCCCCACCGATGACCAGTCCTGCTGACGGCTGTCCTGCGGACGATCCGGTCGGAGTCGGGATGATGCTGGGCGTGGTTGACGGCGCGGGGCCGGTGGCGGGTGTGATGACACCGGCAAGATCCGGGCCGTCTGGGGCAGAGCCCGGCGCCGAAGGCGACAGGGACGCGTTCGGTGCCGGCACCGGCGATCCCACGTTGGGCAGCGTCGGCGGCGGGTCGTGTGGGACCGGGAAGCCGCCCGCAGCACCGATGCCGCCGGCGACGGGCTGCGTCACGCTGCCGTTGCTGCCGATGTCATCGCCGCTTCCGATCGGCCGGCTGACAAACTCGCCCGGAGTGAACTCGTACAGAGCGGGCGACTTGATGGCGTTGTCCGGATGGGCGATGACCTTCTCGGCGTCGCGCATACGCTCCCGAGCCTGCTCGTCCAACTCGTCCTCGGCGTCGTCCCACCACGCGGGCACCCAGTCGTCGCTCTTCTCCAGATAAGCCTGGTAGAGGGGAGCGACGTCCTTCTTCGCCTGACGCAGGGCTTCGAGAGTCTGGCCCAGGGCCCCGGCGTTGGAGTCGGCGATCTCCTTGTTCTTCTGCATGGTGAAGAGCAGGTTGTCGATCAACTCCACGAACGCAGCCGAGGCCTTGTTCTTCTCCGGCGGCCATGCGTCAATCAGCTTCTGCTTGGCGACCTCAAGCCTTGACCGCTGGTCCTTCAGCAGCCCCGCCATCGAACCCAGCGCGGCGACCTGGCGCCAGGATTCGGGGTCGTCCTCGTTCTCCACCATCGCCCAGATCCGAGGCGTGTTGTAGGACGACCATGCGGTCGCCCCACGCGGAAGAAAGGTTCCGTCGCTCACGGCATCTCCACGTCATACCGGGCGTCGGTCACCGTGCGACCGGCCGGATGCCGGCCCGCCTGCGCCTGCTCCGTGGCGACCGTCAGCATGTAGTTGATGTTGTTGAGGCCGTGGCCGGACTGATCGTCCACGGCGCGGAAGTCCGCCGCCGCCTGCTCAGCCGCGGCGGCCAGAATCTTGGCGGCCTCGACGAACCGGGTGAGGTTGGTGAGCGAGTTGGCAAGCGCCTTCGCGTAGTTCTCCTTCGCCTGCAGCACCGCCTCGCTGGCGTTCTTGGTGCCGAAGGTGATGCCCGCGGAGAACGACTGCTTGGACCGATCCACATCCAGCGGATCGACCTCCTCGGCATAGAACCGCACGTCCCCGGCGAACTCGGTAAGGCCGCCGGTTTCCACGTGGATCGAGCCGTCGCCCATCGCTGCCTCCCGCGTCGTTCCAGCCGCGAACCCGCAGAGGATACCGAGGCTGGCCGACAATCCGTCACCCCGCGCTCACGTCACCCTCCGACAGGGACACGTCCCACGGCCCCGAACCGGTTCACCGGCAAGCGCAACTCCCCCGGAGAGGTCGCGGGCCGCCGCCTTCGTCAGACTCTCCGCAGCGAAGCTTGATAGCTGAGCTATTCCAAGGAGTCGGTGGCCGTAAGCGATCCGGGATCGCATGATCGATCAGCCATTCGGCATCACTCACAGATCTTGGCAACCAGTGGCCCCAGAGTTTCTTGTTCAGGATCGACCCGACGCCAGTCGGCACGATCCGTTCGAGTGGCCTCCCGGCGGACACCTCCCGAAACCGGGCCGCCGCGTGGATCCACCCGACACCGGGCGCCCCGAGGAGACTTCCGCATCACCGGCCTATCACGCCCCAGGGTTGCGGCCGGATCTTGTAGCGGCGCTGTCCGCTCCGCACCCGCCCACACCACCATCGCCCCCGGATCGGCAACCCCTGCACGGACTTTGCCACGGTCGCGCGCCGCCATGCCCCCACCACCCGGACCGGCGACCCGCCGGAACCGCTTCCCGCCAACTCCACCCTTACCCACGCCGGCGGCAGCCCAGCTGATGGACCCCGATCCCGCCCACCGGGCACCGCCACCACATCCTGGGCATCCGTCCCACACCCCGGGACCACAACCTCGCATAACACCCCATAACGCCGCCAGGCTCCGCGACCTTGATGCGCACGGGCACGGAGCAGACCGCTGCGCACCAAGGTCCAACGGCCGCGGCCACTGCCGCACCACCAGCAACCCCAGCCCACGCCCACGCCCACGCCCACGCCCACGCCCACGCCCACGCCCACGCCCACGCCCACGCCATGCTGCGGACCTTGATACGCCCAGGCGTGGACCCCGGAGTCACCAAGATCGCCACCCCACACCCCTGCGAGAAGGGCCTCGGGCACACCGGAGACGAGCGGGCCGGCAGCCGGAGATCCTCCAAGAACCAGAGCACCACAGCCCGCCCTACTGGAACCGCACGTCACCCTGACGGGCGTTGCCGACAGCACGCGAGGCACTCCCGAACAACACTCCAGAGGGCCAGAAACCGCCAAGATCTATCAAAGTGGTTGATAGCATCTCAGATAAGGGCGATTTGACGGGATCAGGCGCCCTGTACGACTGGAGTAGGTCGCCTAAGAGGCTGTTCGGGGGCCCGATCCGGCGGCAGCAGGACCACCGCGGGAGGCACCGCGGCGTCTCCCTCTTCCTGCGTCGCGTCGAAGGGCAGCGTCTCCGCGCCGGGCGGGATTCCGACCCGGGAGACGTAGATGCCCTGACGGCAGTCGGGGCACCAGACGATCGCCGTCCCGATCCGGGTTTCGGGATCACCGGTGTAGAACACCCGCACCCGGCCGTGATCGCCGTTCGGGCACGGCACGCTCACCTCCGCGAGCCACGCCTCGCAGGGCGCCGAGCATCACCGGGAGCATGGCGCACAACTTCCCGTACGCGTCGACGCCCGGCCGGACCGCCGCCGTGGGCCTGCGCGGCGCGCTGCTCGAAGCCGGCCTGCCAGTCGTCGACGAGACGCTCGGCCGCCTCCAGGTCCGATCCATCGAACATGGACCCACGGTAATGCCCAGGTCCGACAATTCAGCGCCGGGCGGCGAGGTGGGCGAGCATGGACTGGTTCGCCTCCCAGCCGTCCGGGAACTTCACCGGGACGCCCAGGTGGACCGGTTCCGTGGAGGGGTGGGCGTCCAGCAGGTCGGCTATGCCCGCCCGGGCGACCACCACGCAGGCGTGGCGGTGCCGTGAGGTCAGCACGCACAGCCGGCCCGATTCCAGGTGGAAGGCGGTCGCGTCGCGGCGGCCCGACAGCGGGTGCAGGACCACCGTCAGGTCGTATTCGCGGCCCTGCAGCCGGTTCGCCGTGTCCACCGTGATCTCGCGGGCGGCCGCCGGCAGGAAGGACCTGATCGCCGCCACCTGATCGCGGTGGGCCGCGCCGATGGCGATCCGGTCCGCGGTCAGCGGCGTCGTTCCGGTCTCGGATTCCGCCAGGGCGCCGCGGGCCAGGGCCCGGGCCGCGAGCAGTGCGCAGGCCGCCGCCGCCTCGGCGTCCGTGCGGACCGTGTAGCGGGCCGGGAGTTCGTGCAGGCCCCAGCCGGTGGCCGCCGCCACGTCCAGCACCCGGTCCAGGTCTGTGGTCGGCGGTTCGGTGAACGTCAGCCGGCGGTCCGCCGGGCCGGTGCCCGAGCGGAAGCCAGTGAACGGGTAGAAGGCGGCCGCGACCACCGGCGCCGCCGAGGCCGGCAGGCGCCAGGAGACCGGCAGGCGGTGGACCGGCAGGGTCGGGTTGTGGCGCAGCAGGACGGCCACCGCGCTCTGCATCGGATCCCAGCTCAGGCCCGTCCAGCGGTCGACCTCGACCGTCGAGAACGGGTCGAGCTGGCCCGGGTCGCCCACGAACAGGGCCCGTTCGAAGCGGGGCGCCACCCGCAGCAGGGCGTCCGAGCGCATCTGGTACGCCTCGTCCACGATCGCCCATGGCCAGGTTCCCTCGGTGACCGTGGCCCACTTGGCCGCCGTGCCGATCGTCACCGGGGGGCCGCCCAGGTCCGGGACCTTCGCGCCGACGCGGCACGACGGGTGGGCCCGGACGCGTTCCGAGGCCGTGTAGTCGACCGCGGACAGCCGGCCCACCGACAGCGTCGGGTGTTTCGTGCCTAGGCGCTCGATCAGGTCGTCCACCTGCTCGTTCGTCTGCGCCACGATCATCAGGGTGGCGCCCGTGGCGGCGAGCACGCCGGCCGCGCGTACCACCAGGGTGCTCTTGCCCGCGCCGGGCGGTGAGTCGACCACCACGCCGCGCTGGTCGGAGGTCGCGAGGTCGTGCAGCACCGCGTCGACGACGCGGGCCGCTGCGGCGGCCGGGGACGGGGACGGGAGAGACATGATCACCGGATCCTCCGGAGGATGCCCCGGCCTTCGGGCCGGGGAAGAATCCGGACTCCAAGAACACGGTTCGCCGGCCGGCATGTCGGCTTACTCAAAGTGACTCCCTGGGTAAGATTTCGGGTCGTGCGTGCGGCGTTCAAGTGTCGGGCGTACCCGACTCCCGAACAGGCTGCGGTGTTCAACCGCACCTTCGGGTGTGTGCGTCTGGTCTGGAACAAGACCCTCGCCGACCGACACACGGCGTTCTACCAGCGCGGTGAGCGGACCTCGTAAAAGCAGACCGACGCGGCGTTGACCGACTGGAAGAAGACCGAAGACCTGGCGTTCCTGTCCGAGGTGTCCTCGGTGCCGTTGCAGCAGACCCTGCGCCATCAGCACACCGCGTACGCTAATTTCTTCGCCGGACGCGCCCGCTATCCGCGGTTCAAATCCCGCACCGCCCGCCAGTCGGCGCACTACACCCGCTCCGGGTTCCGGATGAAGAACGGCGAGCTTCACGTCGCCAAGACCATCGGCCCGCTGGACGTGGCGTGGTCGTGGCCGGACGTCGACAGGGCCGAACTGGACCCGACCATGGTGGTCGTGTCTCGCGACACCGATGGCCGCTGGTATGTGACGTTCGCCGTCGACACCGATCAGCCGACCCCGCTGGAGGCGACCGGGCATGAGGTCGGCGTCGACCTGGGCATCAAAGACTTCGCTGTGACCAGCGACGGCGACCGCATCGCCAACCCTCGGCACCTGCGACGCAAGGCCCGGAACCTGGCCCGCTACCGGCGACTGCTGGCCCGCTGCCAACGTGGCTCGGCGAACCGGCGCAAGGCCAAAGCCAAGGTCGCCCGCGCCCATCGCAAGGTCCGCAACGCCCGGCAGGACTTCCTGCACCGCACCAGCACCCGACTGGTCCGCCGCGCGGACCTGATCGTGACCGAAGACCTGGCCCTTGTGGTGATCGACCGGTGGTTCCCGTCCAGCAAGACCTGTTCCGCCTGCGGGCACCTGCTCGCCAAGCTGGACCTGTCCACCCGGGCCTGGACCTGCCCCGGATGCCGCACCCGACACGATCGGGACCTGAACGCGGCCAAGAACATCCTTGCGGCTGGTCGAGCCGTAGCCAGGGACAACCCTGGCAATGCCTGCGGAGCTGATGTCAGACAGCAAGGGTCCTCCCTTCTGCGATCGGCTGAGAAACAGGAAACCTCTGGGGCGACCCAGAGAATCCCCGCTTCTATGTGGGGGGAAGAAGTCAACGAAGCACGGTATCCCGTCCTGTCGGGAGGCCGGATCTTCACTTGGGGTGAGGAAAACCCTCCACATTGTCACCCGTCGGATATCTGACGCTACTTTGAGTAGATGACCGATGGTGTCTACCGTCCGATTCTGCGGCCGCGGCGTGGCGAGTTGGCCGCCCTGCATCACCTCGACGCCGCCACCGCGAGCCGGGTCATGCCGATCATCGAGCTCGCGCCCACCGACCGACTGCCCCAGCTCGTCCGGCAGTTGCCGCCCCGGACCGGCGCCATCGCCGTCGACCTGGGCGCGGTCGACGGGCCCGTCGACCCCCTGTGTTCGCCACCCCTGGAGCTCGCCGAGGACCTGGCCGACATCGGCGTCGCCATGCTGCCGGTGCTGCGGGCGTACGACAGCCGTCGCCGGCTGGTGGAGCACGGCCTGGCCGCTCGCATGCACCTCGGGCGGGCCGTGCTGCGGCTGCAGCCGCACCGCGACGCCCGCAATTCCGCCGCCGCGACCGCGACCACCGACCGACTGCTGGCCGGGGCCGGTCTCCAGGCCGAGCGGGTCGATCTGGTGATCGACCTGGCCGAGACCGCCTGCGCCGCGCATGCGGACCGGTTCGAGGAGCGGGCCCGGCACGTGCTGCGCTGGGCGCGATCCTCGCCCTGGCGGTCGGTCACCGTCGCCGCCGGGGCGATGCCGCCGAACCTGGACGATCTGCCCACCGACGAGGCCGTCCCGGTCGGGCGGCTCGACGCCCAGGTGTGGGCGCGCCTGTCGGAACCGGGCGTCGGCTATGCCGACTACGGCGTGACCTCACCGGTACGGCGGCTGGGCGTCAACCACCGGCAGCTCCCGACGCTGCGCTACACCGCCGATCGGGACTGGTGGATCTACCGGTGGGCGCGCCGCGGCGGGCGCAGCGACGACCGGTGCCACGACCTGTGCCGGACCCTGGTCGGCTCGCCACAGTGGCCGCCCGCCGGGCCGCATTTCTCCTGGGGCGACGCGCAGATCGCCCGGCAGGCGCGCAGCGCTCGCGGCGGCGGCAGCGCGGCGAACTGGATCGCCTGGAGCACCTCCCACCACATCGCCCACGTGCTGCAGGCGCTGCCCGCGGCCGGTTCCTAGCCGAGGCCCCAGGTGGCGATGACGTCGATCGTGGGATACACGAAGACGATTTCGCCCGTGGCGTTCGGCACGTCGAAGACGATCGTCGTCCGGTAGGTGCGGCCCGCGACGAGCCGGCGGACGAACGCGCCGTAGTCCTTCTCGCAGCTGCTGCCGTAGCCCGAGTTGAGCCAGGTGCCGTCGGGCTGCTGGAAGCGGAACGCGTAGTCGCTCACCTCCGGCTCGCCGGAGAGCACCTTCACCTGCACCTGCGTCGGTAGATAGCCGCCGTGCTCGGGCTTCCTCGCGTACGAGTCGCAGCCGGTCTTGCGGAACTTGCGGGCCCGGACCGTGACCTCGAACTTCGCTCCCCGCTCGCCCAGGACCACGAACTTCTCGCCGTTGGCAAGGCGTTGCGGGCCGATGCGCTCCAGCAACGGCCCGGACGGCTCGACCGGGCTCGGCGTCGCCGTGCCGACCGGGCCCCCGGCCGGCTGCGAGCCTCGGGAGACGGTGACCGTCACCCGGCCGGCACGACCGTAGGCCTGGGCTGTGAGGTAGACCACGGCGACGGTCCCGGCCAGCAGCAACGCCAGCCCACCGGCGAAGTAGGCCGTGACGAGCCGGCGGGAGAGCTTCGGGCGGCCGATCACGACCGGCCGCAGCCGCGCCGGAACGGTGTCGTCGGCGGGCGGCTCGATCGGTGGCACGTCCGCAGGCACGGGGTCGGATCTCCTCGAACGGTGGCGAGTGGTGCGAGCGCAGCATAGAGGCCATCGACAAGCGGCGCGATCAGGGCTGCGCGACTCGAACTTATTTCGTACACTTGTGCCAATGCTGCTCGATGCCGCTCTCGCGTATGCCCGGCACGGGATCCCCGTCCTGCCGGTGCATTCGCCTGCGGCGGACGGGTCCTGCTCGTGTGAGCGGCCCGGCTGCGAGCGGCCCGGCAAGCATCCGCGGCTGCGGCACGGCCTGACCGACGCCAGCGTCGATCCGCGGCGGATCGAGATGTGGTGGGCCCGCTGGCCGGCGGCCAACGTCGGCCTGCGCACCGGCGTCGTGATGGACGTCGCCGACGTCGACTCGCCGGCCGGCTGGCACGGCCTGCGGCATCTGCTGGGCGACGCGATGCCGGTGGGCCCCCAGGTCCGCACGGGCGGCGGCGGCTGGCACTTCTGGTTCCGACCCCTGGGGTACGGCAACCGCGTCCACTTGCTACCGGGGGTCGACTGGCGCGGCGCCGGCGGCTATGTGGTCGCGCCCCCGTCCCGGCACGCCGACCGCACCACCTACTACTGGGTGACCGGCCCGGGCGCGGAGCCACCCGACGCATCCGCCGCGCTGCGCGAGCTGATCGCCGGCCCGGATCCCCCGGTCCGGCACGGCGACGGCGGCGACCGGATCGCCCATCCCGATCGTTACGCCTCCGTCGCCCTGGCCGCCGAGGCCGACCGGGTGGCGCGCGCCCCGGTGGGCACCCGCAACGACACCCTGAACAGGGCGGCGTTCGCGCTCGGCCGGCTCGTCGGGGCGGGCCTGCTCGACGCGGCGCTGGTGGCCGACGAGCTGACGGCGGCGGCCCGCTGGGCCGGGCTCGGCCGGGCGGAGACGACCCGCACGATTCGCTCAGGCCTGCACGCCGGCCGCCGACAGCCCCTCGCTCCGGGACGGCTCAGCGTGGCATGATCCAGCGGGATCCGGCGCCCTGCCGGCCCGGCGAACGGCGGGTAATCTGGCTTGTCGGACCGCCGGGTGGCGACGCTGGGAGGGCGCATGGCCGAGCACGTCGAGGCTGCCGCGACACTCGTGGACGGCCTGGCCGATCGCGCCCGCCTGCGGTCCCTGCAGCGGGTCTGCGTCGGCGCCGAGCCGGACGAGGCCTTCGACCGGTTCGCGGGCCTGGTCAAGCGGCTGCTCGGCGTCCCGGTCGCGTTGATTTCCCTGGTCGACGACGAGCGCCAGTTCTTCCCGGGCCAGGTCGGCCTGGCCGAGCCGTGGGACGCCAAGCGGGAGACGCCGCTGTCCCACTCGTTCTGCCAGCACGTGGTCATCGAGGGCGAGGCCAAGGTCTTCCCGGACGCGCGGATCTACGCCCAGGTTCGGGACAATCTGGCCATTCCCGACCTTGGCGTGATCGCGTACGCGGGGATGCCACTGACCGATGCGGACGGCCGCACGCTGGGCTCGCTCTGCGCGATCGACACCAAGCCCCGCGCGTGGACGAAGGCGGAGCTCCAGACGCTGCACGACCTGTCCCAGGCCTGCTCGTCGGAGCTGCGCCTGCGCATCTCCCGCGAGCTGGCCGACGAGGCACGCCGGCACGCCGAGAGCGCGCACGAGCAGCTCGCGATGCTGGCGGAGCTGACCGAGACGCTCGCCACCATGACCGACATCGACGCCGCATTGGGGACGCTGGGCACGGCGCTGACCCCGCGGCTCGCCGACTGGTGCCTGATCTCCCTGATCGGCCCGGACGGCATGCTCCGGCACGTCGCCGCCGCCCACCACGATCCGGAGCGGGCCGCGGACGTGTCCCGCTTCGCCCAGCTGATGACCACCGGCCTCAACGCCAGGTCGATCGTGCTGGCGGTGCAGAACACCGGCCGGCCGATCCGCCGCGACGGCGAGACCGCGGCCAACATCCTGGAACGCACCACCGATGCCGAGCTGGCTGCCATCGCAGACCGGCTGGGCTACGCCGCGTTCCTGGTCGCGCCGATCACCGCGCCGGTGAGCCACCGGGTGCTCGGCTCGATCACGCTGGTCAACGGGCCGTCCCGGGAGTCCTTCACCGACGCCGACGAGCGCACCGGGACCGACATCGGCCGCCGCGCCGGGCTGGCGATCGACAACAGCCGGCTCTACCGCCAGCAGCGGCACGTCGCCGAGGTGCTGCAGCAGAGCATGCTCACCGAGCTGCCCACGATCGACGGCATCGAGCTGCACGCCCGCTACCTGCCCGCGCAGGACGGCGCGGCGGTCGGCGGCGACTGGTACGACGCCTTCGCCCAGCCGGACGGCTCGGTGATGCTGGCGGTCGGCGACGTCTCCGGGCACGACATCGAGGCCGCCGCGACCATGGGCCAGCTGCGCAACCTGGTCCGCGGGGACGCCTTCGGCCGCGACGACGAGGCGGGCCCGCTGCTCAGTCAGCTCGACCGGGCCCTGCGCGGGCTGCGGGTCCCGGCGTCGGCCACGGTCGTGCTGGCCCGGCTGCGCCGGGAAAACGACGCGTACACGCTGTCGTTCTCCAACGCGGGTCACCCGCCGCCGCTGCTGCTGTTGCCGGACGGCTCGGTCGAGGTGTGGTGGACGACGCCGGAGCCGCTGCTCGGCCTGGTCCTGCGCAACGAACGCGTCACCCACAAGCGCACGATCCCGCGCGGTGCCACCCTGGTCCTCTACACCGACGGCCTGGTGGAGACGCCGGGCCGGCTGATCGACGACGGCATCGCCCTGGTCGAGCAGGCCCTGCGGGACAACGCGGGGCTGCCGGGCGAGGAGCTGTGCTCCCGGCTGCTCGACGCGGCCAGCCGCCGCGCGGACGACATCGCCCTACTGCTGATCCGCCTGCTCTGAGCCCTGCTGTTCCGCCTGCTCCGAGCCGACAGCAACGGGTTGCTGGACAACGGGCGGGCCGCCGTGGGTCCACGGTGTCTGGTCCGGGTCCGGGAACGCCCCACCCGGCCGGTAGGCCTCGCTCAACGTCGTCAGCAGCAGCCGCTCCCCCACCTCGGGCACGCTGCCGGGCTCGGCGACCAGCCTGCGGCCCATGCCACCGGAGAGCTCCAGCAGCACCTCGGTCTTGTGCTCGTCGACCGCCGTCACCGAGATCACCAGCGCCTTCTGGCTCGGCCGCCGCGGCGAGGTCAGCGCGGCACCCTGCTCCACCCGTACCGGTTCGGTGGTCACCACCATGATCCGCGGGCGCAGCACCGGCCGCTTGCCGCTGTCGTCGACCCGGTCGGCCTTGGCCAGGGTCACGTCGCCGACGAACGCCGCACCGGTGAGCCGGTATTCGGCCATCACCAGCGGGTCGTCGAAGGCGCGCTGGACCGCGTACCGGGTGGCGGCGTTCTCCAGGCGGTGCAGGCGGGCCGCCGCCGCGACCGCGCCGTCGCGGCGGGGCTGCGGCGGGCCGCCGTCGGCGAGGTGCTGCACGAAGCCGGAGTAGGTGTCGCGGTCGCTGTCCCAGCGGCCGGCCACCCGGGCGCCGGGCGGCAGCTCACCCAGCAGGTCGAGGCAGCGCCACATCAGCTCCCAGGTGGGCAGCAGTTGCGCGCGCAAGACCCCGGTCAGGGCCGCGACGTCCGGGTCCGCCGTGGACATCAGCGGCGCCAGCACATGATTGTCGAAGGCCGGGTCGGTGGCCGGCCCGGCCGGCGGGGACAGCGCCGGGTCCTCGGCGGCCAGCGCCGCCTGCGCGCCGGTGCGGCCCGGCGGCGGGCAGATCCAGCCGAGCAGGGCCGCGAGCTGGGCGTCCTCCGCACTGCTCTGCCCGGTCGCCCAATGCAAACCGAGCGCCTGTACGGCGTTGAGCAGCAGCGACGATCCCGCCATCTCCGCGGCGTTGGCAAAGAACGTGAGCCAGCGCCCGAGCAGCGGCACCGACGGCGGCACCGCATATTCCCCGTCGATGCTGCGGAACCGCGTCGACCGGCCGAACAGGCGCAGGAAGTCGACGCCGCCGGTGTTCGGCACCCAGAGCTGGGGCGCGTCGGTGAACCTGTGCCGCACGTCACGGCCCCGGTCGACGGCGACGGCCTCGGTCGCGCCGGCGAAGCTGTCCACGTAGGGCACCAGCACGTCGGCCAGTTCGGCGGCGAAGGCGAAGCGGTGGTCGCGGTTCCGGGGCTGCGCCACGATCAGCAGCCTGGGCGCCGAGCGGTCGGTCCCGGCCAGCACCGCCAGCGGGGCGTTCGCCTCGCCGGCCATGGCGAGCGGGACGAGCACCAGCGGCCGGGCGTGGACGTGCAGGTGGCGGACGGTCGCGACGGGCTGGGCCCGGCCCGCGACGACGGCCTGCGCCCGGGCGAGGGCGGTGAGCGTACTCATAGCAGCTCGGCACGCAGGCGGGCCGCGGCCTGCAGCAGCGCCGCGGCCTCGGCTTGTTCCGCGGCCGGCGTCGCGGTGCCCGCGGCCAGCGCGAGCGCCTCGGCCACCGTGTCCACCCCGCCGAGCGCCTCGCGGACCGGCCGGCCGAGCGCGGCGGTGCTGCCGGCGGCCTCGTGCCGGCAGTAGACCGCCAGTTCGCAGGCCGAGAGGCACTCGGGGGCGTAACGGGCCTCGACGTGACCCAGCGCGGCGATCAGGTCGGCGGGCGGCAGCGCCAGGTCGAAGCTGACCGACTCCGGCAGCGCCGCGGCCAGCGACGACACCGAGGTCAGGCGGGTCAGCTGGCGTTTGAGGGTGGACAGCTGCTTGCGTACGTCGAGGACCACGGCGGCCGGCTGCAGCGAGAAATTCTCGGTGCAGACCAGCACGACGTCGTGGCTGACCAGCGCGGGGTCGTGGCCGAGGTCTTCCAGCAGCCGACGCAGCGCGAGCACGTAGACGGCCGCCTGCACGGCCGCCGCCGAGACCTTGGCGCTGTCGGCCTGCCCGTCCACGATCGCGAACGACTTGATCTCCACGACGTGCAGCCGGCCCTCGGCCTGGAACGCGATCAGGTCCGGTTCGAGGAAGACCCGCTGGCCGGCGACGTCGAGGGTGAGCAGCGGATGGTCGATGAGGGCGGCGCCGGCCGCGGCCGCGAGCAGCGTGCGGGTCCGCCCGTGCCGGGCGGCGAGCGTGTCGTCGGCGTCCTCGCCCAGGTCGTCGTAGGCACCGGACGCGTCGAGCCGCAGGCATTCGGCCAGCACCGAGCGCAGCAGCGCGCAGTCGTCCGCCTTGAGCATCGCCTCGAAGCCGTTGCCGCGGGCCAGCGCGAAGCGGGACTGCCCGAATTTGCCCGGGAAGCCGATCTGCTGAGACAGCTTCGGCTTGTCGACGCCGGCCGCGTCGAGCACGGCCCGGCGGGTGCAGCCGGGGTTGCCGGTGAGGGCGGCGATCGTTCTGGCGTTGTGCCGCTTCGCCGGGGTGCCGCCGCGCAGCCGATCGAGGCCGGCGGTCACGCGCGGCCCCGCTGGTGCGGCAGCCGGGGCACGCCGAAGAGCCGCTGCCGCTCGTCGAGCTCCTCCCAGCGCCGCACGGTCTCCGCCGGCAGGGGCGCGGCCGGGGCGGCGGCGAGCGCGGACCGGGCCGCGTCGGCGAGGGCGGCGGGGTGCTGCACCGCGTGCGCCTCCGGGCCGCCGGGCACCTCGTCGGCGAGCCGGCGCAGCAGGGCCGTGGCGGCCGCGCCCGCCGCTTCGCGCATGGCGATGAATTCGGCGATCCGGACGATAGCCGCAAGCAGGTCGGCGCGCGGGACCGCGACGCGGCCCTCGACCGGCCAGACCGACAGGGTGAGCAGGCCGCGGGCCGCGGTCAGGTCCGGCCGCAGGGCAGGACAGATGCGGTATGCGGTCACGTCGCCGGCCAGGTGGCCGCGCTCCTCCTCGCGCAGCAGCGCGGCCAGCGCGGTCACGGTGAGATCCCCGTCGAACAGCGCGCCGTGCACCTCCACGACGAGCCGGGACGAGGCCGGCGCGCCGATCAGCAGCAGGGCACGGCGGGCCTGCTCGCGGGCGCTCGGCAGCGTGCTCAGGCTGGTCATCGTGGCCGCTTCCGTCGGGGGGATGGGCGGATTCGACTCTAGATCTTCATACAGCATGGCGGCAATGTCCGGACGACTCACCACGTTTCACCCACGGGAGGCGAATAAACCGCGCGTATCGGACAGTTCTGAAGCGGCGCGCTACGTTCGGAGTATGCCGAAGGCCATCTGGAACGACGAGATCATCGCCGAGAGCGACGACACCGTGGTAGTCGAGGGCGTCTACTACTTCCCGCGCTCCTCGGTGCGCGAGGACGTGCTGCGCCCTTCCGACACGCACACCGTCTGCCCCTGGAAGGGCAAGGCGTCGTACTACACCCTCGAATCCGGTGAGCACCTCACGCAGGACGCGGTCTGGTTCTACCCCGAGCCGAAGCCCGACGCGAAGGCCGTACGCGACCGGGTCGCGTTCCGGAAGGGCGTCAAGGTCGAGGTCTGAGGCTCACCGCCGGCGCGGACTCCGACGGGGTCCGCGCCGCCTACCCGATCCGGGGATGGGCATCCTCGATCGCCGACACCTCCAGATAGTCGAGCATGTCAGCCTGCTCCGCATCGCCCAGCGCGTAAAACGCCTCGTAGGCCGAAGATCGCGAGTGCGGCGTCTCCGCCGCCAGCAGCGCGATGATCGCCGACCACGCCAGCGAGACCCGGTCGAAGAGCCGCGCGGTCCGCAGCGAGGTGAGCCGGCTCAGCATCGCCACCTTGGTCGCCGCGTCGTCGTCGCCCGCGATCCGGTCCGACAGCTCGAAGAGCGCCTTGCCCCGGTACGGATGCTCGGCCTCGACCAGGCGGGCCAGCTCGGCGTTGTCCATCCGGTCGACGGGCGGGGCGGGGCCACGGCGCGGCAACCGCGGCCGGGGGTCTTCAGCGGGCACGGCTGTCCCGCCCACTCTCGAAACCCACTCCCGGCACCTGGTGCGGCAGCGTGGGACGGCTGGAGAAAGTGGGGAACGGTGGTGCCGGCATCACCGGAACATCCGGCTGCGCGGAGCCATCCCCGGGGTCGCCGGTCTCCTCGACCGCAGCGTCGATCTGATCGTGCACCTCTTCCCCCGTGTCCTTCGCTTCCTCCGCGTTCCTTCCCAGCACAGTTTGTCCTCCGTTGCCGACTTTCGCTGTGTTGGCGTTCCTATGAGATCACGCCGGGTCAACCCCGGCGAGCGCAGCGTCCGCGAACGCCCGAACATCACCCGGCCCGGCGACCGCCGTAATGTTGCGGCAATACATTGATCGTTGCTGGTCGGCAAACAGTGCCGACCCTGATCGAGGGAAGGGTTCCGTGGACGGGGGCACGAGCAGCACGGGGGCGGCGCCCGAGTGGCGATCTGCCATGGTCGACGTCTCCGGGCTGTCGCTGGCGGAACTCGCCGCCGACGGCACGCCGGAACCGGCGGACGACTCGGCGCTCGCCCACAGCCTGCGCCGGCTGGCCGACGGCCTGGCCCGGCCGGGCGAGCCCATCGCCGGCTTCAACTCGGCGCTCTGACCAGCAATGACGGGCACCGTGGGAACAGGGCAGGCAACGCGTCCCGGTCCCGGCCGTGCCGCCGCGGCCGCCCTCCGGGTGCACCGGCTCGGCGACGCGGCGTTCGCCGCGCTCGGCGCGGGCCGCCCGGACGCCGCGACGCTCGCGGAACTGCGCCGGGCCCAACTGAGCCGGCATCTGCTCATGCTCCGCGAGATCGTCGCGGCCGTGGATGTCCCCGGGTACGCGGCACTGGCGGCGGCCGAGCGCGAGGATCCGGCCGGTGTGCGGGCGCTACTGGCCCGCCCGCTGGTCGGCGTCTGGGCCGTCCGATGCCTGAGCGCACTGCGCGCCGGCAAGCCTCCACCGAAGGCCCTCCTCAGCTACCTGTCCACCCTGTCGGCCCAAGTCGGGCTCCCGACCGGAGCGCAACCGCCGGCCGAACCCGGGCTCCCGACCGAGGCCCGGCCGCTGGCCGAACCCGAACCACCGGGCGGAGCCGGATCGCCGGGCGGAGCCGGATCGCCGGCCGAACCCGAACCACCGGGCGGAGCCGGATCGCCGGCCGGAACTCGGCCGGTCGCCGATGCCCGGCGGATTCCCCGGCAGTCCTGCGGATCGGCGAGCTTGGCGGCCCGGCATCTCACCGCCACGCATAGCGGGTTGTCGATCTCCGTACGGATCGAGGACCGCGACCCGCTCCGGGCCGGGCTGGGGTTGACACCGACGCCCCCGCTGACCGCCGCCGGGCTGACCAGCTGGCAGGAGGCCCTGACCGGCGCCTGGCGCCTGCTCGTCGAGCAGCTCCGCCCGGACGCCGAGGTGCTCGCCGCCGTCCTGGACTGCGTCGTGCCGGTCGAGCCGGACCCGGCCGCCCGCGGCATCAGCGCCACCTCGGCGGACGCGTTCGGCGCGGTGGCGATGTCGGAGCCCGCCGACGCCACCGCGCTCGCGGTCGGCCTGCTGCACGAGACCCAGCACAGCCTGCTGAACGCGGTGCAATACCTCTTCGACCTGCACGAACGGCCGGACGCCCTGGGCTACTCACCCTGGCGCGACGACCCCCGGCCGGCGACCGGCATTTTGCACGGCACCTACGCATATCTGACCGTCACCCGCTTCTGGCGGGCCCGGCGCGCGGATCCGTTGGCGGCGTTCGAGTTCGCCCGCTGGCGCGCCGCCGTGTCCACCGCCGCGGACGGCCTCCTCGCCGGGGGCACGCTGACCGCCGCCGGCACCCGCTTCGTGGCCGCACTGCGGGCCGAGGTCGAGCCGTGGCTGGCCGAGCCGGTCCCGGCGGACGTCGCGCGGCTCGCCACCGGCGCCAACGCCGATCATCACCTGCGCTGGCGGCTGCGCAACCTGCACGTGCGGCCGCGGGACGCCCGGCTGCTCGCCGACGCGTGGTCGCGGGGCAGTGCCGCACCCCGGATCGACTCCGAGCTGCGGGCCGCGCCGCGCCGCGCACTGGAGGCCAGCAGCCGCCTCGACCTCATCCACGCCACGCTGCGCGGAGACCACGCCACGCCGCACGAAGAGCACGCCACGCTGCACGGAAACCACGCCACGCCGCGCGAAGAGCACGCCACGCTGCGCGGAGAGGCGGTGCCGCCCGGGGCCACGGATGGTGACCTCGCCTACGTGCAGGGTGACTACGCGACGGCACTGCGGGCGTACCGGAAAGGGGTGGTCCTTGATCCGGGAAACGACGCGGCCTGGGCCGGGCTCGCGCTGAGCAGCGGCGGCGACGACGGGCGCGCCCTGCGCGCCCCGGAGGTCGTCGCCGCGGTATACCGCACGTTGGGGGACCCGACCGTCGACCCGGCGGGCCTGGCCGGCTGGCTTTCCGCCTAGATGAGCTACTCCAAGGGGCGCCCCGGTGGTCGCGACTGGATCTTGTGGCAGCGAGGTCCGCTCCGCACCACAATCGGCCCCAGGCCGGTGGCCCCCGCGAGGATCTTGCAACGGTCGCGCGCACCATGCCCCACCGTTGGTCTCGGCGAATGGTTGGCGGCGGCAGACCGCCCAGCGGAAGCTGATGATCTCGGCCCGGGCTCCTCGGAACTACTCCCGCCAGTTCCATTCCTGACCCGTTCCGGCGGCAGTCCAGCTGATGGACCCCGGTCCCACCCATCGGGCACCGTCACCACATCCCGGGCATCCCGTCCCACACCCCGGACCAGAACCTCGCATAACGCCTCATATCGCCGCCGGACTCCGCGACCTTGAGACGCTCCGGTGCGGAGCAGGCGGCTACGCACCAAGGTCCAAAAACACCCCGCGCGGAACCACATCCGACACGCACCGACCACGGCCCACGAACCGAGCAGGGCACCTACCCCGCGTCACTCTGACGGGTGTTGCCGACAGCAAGCGAGGAACTCCCGAACAACACTCAGAGGGACCAAAATCGACCAAGATCCATTAAAACGACCGATAACATGCCGAATAAGGGTGATTTGTCACCGCGGCGCAACAAGATCCTCGACCCGGAGGCCGCGATGTCGTGATCACCTAGAGCGGCGGCGGCTCGGTCTCGGTTTCGAGGCGGATCCCGGCCAGCGCCCGGGCCAGCAGCGGGTGGCCCTCGCCGTAGGCCTTCTGCAGCTCCTCGACGGCCAGGTGCATCGACGGCTCGTCGCCGACGTCCAGCGCCACGTTGAAGGCGCAGGCCAGCGTGTCCGGATGCGCCGCGCCGCGCAGCGCCCGGGAGCGGGACACCGTGTCCAGGGCGATCTCCCGGGCCTGCTGCGCCTCGCCGGTGGCGATCAGGTCGGCGGCGAGGCCGTTGGCGCAGCTCAGCGTGAACGGGTGGTCGGCGCCGACGCTGCGCCGTAGCCCGCCCAGCGCCTCGGTGTCGATCGTGCGGGCCTCGGCGAACCGGCCGGTGGCGCGCACCACCCCGGCCAGATCGGCCGCCGCGGCCAGGGTGAATGGATGCTCGTCGCCCAGCACCGCGTGGTAGCGGGCCACCGCCCGTTCCAGCAGCCGATGCGCCTCGTCGAGGTCGCCGTCGTCGTGGGCGCAGTTGGCCAGGGACACCAGCGCGCCGAGGGTCTCCACGTTCAGGTCGCCGAACTTCTGCCTGTACAGCTCCACGTTGGTCGCGGCCAGCTCGCGGGCCTGCGGCAGCCCGCGGCGGCGCATCGCGATGGCGGCGAACCGGCCGGCCCACAACGCCATCGGATGGTCGGCGCCGAGCGCGTCGGCGTGCCCGGTGGCCAGCATGGCGGTGGCGCCGGCGTAGTCACCGAGGCCGACCAGGTCGAACGCCAGCCCGGCCCGCGAGGACAGCGTCTCGGGATGCCCGTCCACGAAGATCATCTGCCGGTGCCGGAGCACCTGCTCGTCCAGCGCCCGGGCACCCCGGAAGTCGCCGAGCAGCCGCAGGTCGACCGCGAGGTTGTTGGCGCAGCGCAGGGCGGTCGGGAAGCTCTCGCCGAACAGCCGGCGATAGCGGACCAGGTTGTCCGCGTCGAGCTGGCGGGCCTGCCCGAAGTGGCCCTGCATCCGCAGGTCGGCGCCGACGCTGTTGGCCGTGGCCAGGGTGGTCTCGTCGTCGCCGCCGAGCACCTCGCGCTGCGCGCGCAGCGTCTGCGCGTTCAGGTCCCGGGCGTCCGCCGTGCGGCCGACCGCCCGCAACGCGTTGGCCAGGTGGAACGAGGCCAGCAGGGTCTGCTCGTCGGTCTCGCCGAGGCTGTCGCGCCAGCGGGCCACCGCCTGCGCCGCCAGGTCACGGCTGGAGTCCCAGTCGCCCCGGGCGTACAGGAAGCGAATGCAGTTGATCACGAGCTGGCGGATCTCCTCGGCGTCGGCGCCGAGCACGTCGGAATGGACCAGGTGCGGGACGATCGCCGCATACCGGGGCCAGTGGGCGGGATTGTCCGGATCGCCGGGGTCGGCCGCGGCGAGCATCGCGCGCACCGAACGCAGCAGGGCGGCATGCCGCTCGGAGCTGAGCTGCTGGCCGAGCATGCCCCGGACCAGCGGATGCACGAGCACGCTGTCGCCCGGCGGATCCAGCTCGGCGAGCCCGTGCCGGGCGATCATCCGCAGCGCGGCCTTGAGCCGCCGCTCGAACCGGACCGTCCGCGCCAGCTCCGGCGACACCAGGCCGCGGGCGGCCCAGAGCAGCTCCCACGACACGGGCGCGCTGGCCAGGAACGTACACAATTCGAGCAGCTCGAAGGCGGCCGGCGACGCCTCGTCCAGCGCGTCGGCTGCCAGCCCCCACGCCACCCGGATCGGGGTCGGAAAAGCCAGCTCACCGGCCCGCTCGTCGTAGCGGCGCAGATAGTCGCCGACGCTCCAGCCGGTCGCCGTGCGCACCGCGGCGGCCTGATCCAGCGCCATGGGCACGTCGTCGAGCCGCTCGGCGAGCCGCTCCGCGTCGGCGGTGGACAGCTCCGCGTTGCGCCGGCGCAGGAAATCCACGCTGTCCGTCCGGTCGAACACCGGGACCGGAACCGCCTGCGCGATCTCGGAGGTCCACCGCGGATTACGCGAGGTGACCAGCACGTGCCCGGCGCCGCTGGGCAGATACGGCTTGATGTCCTCGGGCCGGTTCGCGTTTTCGAAGACGACCAGCCAGCTGCGATACGGCTCCCCCCGGCTCAGCGCATCGCGAACCGCGCCCAGGGTCCGGTTGATGTCACGGGCCTCGGGCAGCCTGAGCTCGCTCGCAAGCCCGACCAGCGCGGCACGCATGCCGGCGGTCTGCTCGGCCGGAATCCACCAGACCAGGTCGTAGGTGTCGGCATACCGGTAGGCATATTCGACGGCAAGCTGGGTCCGCCCGGTGCCGCCAAGCTGCTGCTCGGCGGAGGGCAGCAGCGCGACCGGGCCGTTGCCGAGCAGCACCCGCACATCGGCGAGCAGGCCCTCACGCCCGACAAAGCGAGGATTGCGCGGCGGCAGCCCACCCCGGATCGGCACGCCGCCTCCCCACTCGTGACTCGGCCATCTACTGTCGCTGTGCCGATTACCGTACGTGGAACCATCACCACAGCGAAAGCTCGCGCCGAACGGAAAGGCCCAGGTGCCAGAAGAACCCGTAACCAGCCTCAACCGCGACGCCGACGTGATCACGGTGCGCCTGCACGGCGAGGTCGACGTGCAGAACGTCGACCAGGTGCGCGGCTGCCTGGCCGAGGCCCTGGAGGCCCGCCCGAGCACCATCATCGTGGACCTGACGGCGCTGTCCTTCATCGACTCGACCGGCCTGGGAGCGATCGTCTTCGGCTTCCAGCGCGCCCGGGACGCGGGGGTGGCATTCCAGCTCACCCGGCCGAGCCAGGGGGTGCGCCAGATCCTGGTGCTGAGCGGCCTGCTGGAAGTGGTCGAGCTGATCGACTGACCGGCCCCGAGGCGCAGGCCGCGCGATGGCGGCCCGCGGCTCGGTTGGGGTCAGCCGACCCAGACGTATTCGCGGGCCGGGATCGATCTCGCCGCCGCGGCCGTGCTGAAGGCGTTGTTCACCGCGGTCGCCTCCGCCGCGCTCGGGTTGGCGTTGCGGCAGGATACCGGCGCGCTGCTGCCCGACATCAGGTCCGTGCACAGGCCCGTGCGGCGGTCCGGCAGGCCCAGGATGTGGCCGAACTCGTGGGCCGCGATCCGGGGCGGGTAGTAGCCGTCGTTGACCGCCTCGCGGCCCATGTACCAGCGGCCGTTGCCCAGTGACGTCGAGTATGTGCGGGGCCAGCCGTTGTCCGCATACACCCGGATGTTCGGGGTTCGGCCGGCCGGGACCGGCTGGAGCTGGACGTTGGTGACCCGGCTGTTCCAGATCTGGGCGCCCTGGTTGACGACCGCGATGAATTCCTGGGCCTGGCTCGCGTCGTAGTACAGGATCCGGGGCGCCGCGGCGGCCGGGCCGGCGGTGGTGACCTGGATGCCGATCAGCATCGCGACGGCTACCAGCGCGGCGGACAGTCTGTTGCGCAGCACGAGAACCTCCCTGGGGTGGTGGGACGGGTGCCCCACACGGTAGCCAGGAAGAGACAGTTATCGATTGATTGAGGTCATACCGGTTGCCGCCTCATGGTCGCGTGATGGCTACACCACCGGCCGGGAAGGCGAGGCCGATGCCGGGGCCGGCCGGTCCGGCTTCCTTGCGGCGCTTGCCGAAGAGCAGCATCAGGGAGAGCAGCGACGCCGTCAGGGCCAGCGCGCCCGCGGCGTACCAGGCCGCGTCGTAGTTGCCCAGCCGGTCGCGGATCAGGCCCGCCGCGGTCGCCGCTATCGCCGCCCCGAACTGGTGCGAGGCGAAGACCCAGCCGAAGACCACCGCGCCGCTGCTGCCGAAGTATTCGCGGCACAGCGCGACCGTCGGCGGCACCGTTGCCACCCAGTCCAGCCCGTAGAACAGGATGAACACCACCATGGAAGGGTGCGCGGTCGCCGCGAACAGCGACGGCAGCACCAGCAGGGACAGCCCGCGCAGCGCGTAGTACCCGCCGAGCAGCCAGCGGCTGTCGACCCGGTCGGTGAGCCAGCCGGAGGCGATGGTGCCGACGATGTCGAAGAGGCCGACCAGCGCGAGCAGGCTCGCCGCGGTCGTCTGGGTCATGCCGTGGTCGTGCGCGGCCGGGATGAAGTGCGTGCCGACCAGCCCGTTGGTGGTCGCGCCGCAGATCGCGAAGCCGCCCGCGAGCAGCCAGAACGGCCGGGTCCGGGCGGCCTGGCCGAGGGCGCGCAGGGCGGTGCGCGCCGCGCCGCCGGGCGCCACCGCGGGCGGCGCCACGTCGTCGGGCCCCGCGCCGTACGCGGTCACCCCGAGGTCGGCGGGCCGGTCCCGCAGCCGCCACCAGACCAGCGGGACCACGGCCAGCGCGACCGCCGCCACCGTGAGCGCGGCGACCCGCCAGCCGTGGTCGCCGGTGAGCCGGGCCAGCACCGGCAGGAAGACGAGTTGCCCGGCCGCGCCGCCGGCGGTCAGCACGCCGACGACCAGCCCGCGGCGGGCCACGAACCAGCGGTTCGCCACCACCGCGACGAAGGCCAGCGCCATCGAGCCGGTGCCCAGGCCGACCAGGACGCCCCAGCAGAGGATCAGCTGCCAGGTCTGCTGCATGAAGACGGTGAGCCCGCTGCCGGCCGAGACCAGCACCAGCGCGCCGGCGACCACCCGGCGCATGCCGAACTTCTCCATCAGCGCCGCGGCGAACGGGGCGGTGAGCCCGTACAGCAGGAGGTTGACCGAGACGGCCGCCGAGATCGTGCCTAGCGACCAGCCGAACTCGTCGTGCAGCGGCTGGAGCATGACCGAGGGGGTGGCGCGGAAGCCGGCCGCCCCGACCAGCGCGATGAAGGCGACGGCGGCGACGAGCCAGCCCGGATGGAGACGACGTGAGGTCACTCCAGCATTGTGCGGAGCCCTGACCCGTACGGACGAGTGGCCGGGAGGCCATCATCCGCAAGAATCGAGCCATGGTGCACTCGGTGGCGATGCTCGCCCTCGACGGCGTGGTCGGTTTCGACCTCGGCGTCCCCCCGCAGGTCTTCGGCGCGGCTTTGGACGCGGCCAACGGCTGCCTCTACTCGGTGACCACTTGCGGCGACGGCACCGGCCCGGTGCGCCCCGAGCGCGGCGGCTTCCAGGTCGTTCCCGACCACGACCTCGGCCCGCTGGCGACCGCCGACACCGTACTGGTGCCCGGGGTGAGCGGGGGCACCACCATGACCGACGGCAGCCTGGCGCCCGCCGTCGCCGCGGCGCTGCGCGCCGCCCACGCGCGTGGCGCGCGGATCATCTCGATCTGCACCGGCGCCTCCGTGCTCGCCGCGGCCGGCCTGCTCGACGGGCGCACCGCCGCCAGCCACTGGGCCTGGGCCAAGCGGCTGCGCCGGTTGTATCCGCAGGTCGACTGGGATTTCGACGTGCTGTTCGTGGCCGACGGCGACGTGCTGACCTCGGCGGGGGTGGCCGCCGGTGTCGACCTGTGCCTGCACGTGATCCGGCAGGACCATGGCAGCCTGGTGGCCAACCAGGCGGCCCGGCGCTGCGTGGTGGCGCCGTGGCGGGACGGCGGCCAGGCCCAGTACATCGAGCAGCCGATCCCGGCGGCGGTGGGCACCGGCACGGAGTCGACCCGGGCCTGGGCGCTGAGCCGGCTGGCCGAGCCGGTGAGCCTGGAGGAGCTGGCCGGGCACGCCCGGATGAGCGTGCGCACCTTCACCCGCCGGTTCCGCGACGAGACCGGGCAGAGCCCGCGGCAGTGGCTGCTCCAGCAGCGGATCGCACACGCCCGGCTGCTGCTGGAGTCGACCGAATTGAGTGTCGACCTGGTCGCCCGGCGCGCGGGTCTGGGCAGCGCGACGGCCCTGCGCCAGCACCTGCAGGCGACGATCGGGGTGCCGCCGTCGGCCTACCGGCGAACCTTCCGTCAGACGTAACCATTGCCTCAGGAATGGTCGAAAGTGTCCGATGGGACGGACGTACCCGGAGCGTACCGTTTCCCTGAGGATGGCATGGACCAGACCTTCCGCCCGCTGCTCGACGCGCTCAAGCAGATCGGCATCGACCCGGTCGCGGTGGATGCCGCGGCCGACGAGGCCCAGCGCAGCGGACGGTCGGTACGGGCGGTCCTGATCAACGACCAGGTCGTCACCGAGGAGCAGCTGACCTCGGCCGCCGCGGCCGCCTTCGGCATCAACACTCTCGACCTGGTCGGCTACTCGCCGGATCCCGCCGCGCTCAGGCGCATCCCGCTCCCCGTGGTGCTGCGGCACCGGGTGCTGGGCCTGTCGATGAGCGACGGCGAGTTGGTCGTCGGCGTGACCGATCCCGGCGACGTGGTGGCCCTCGACGACATCCGCGCCTCCACCGGCATGACCATCCGCCCGGTCGTGGTCGCCCGCAGCGAGGTACGCCGGATCATCGAGCGGCTGCAGCGCGAGGACAGCGACCTCGGTGACCTGGCCGACGCCTCAGTCGACAACATGCCGATGGCGGCGCAGGCGACCAGCGCGGACGACGCGCCGATCGTGCGGTACGTCAACAACCTGATCGAGCAGGCGGTCCAGAACCGCGCCTCCGACCTGCACCTGGAGCCGACCGAGGACGAGATGCGGGTGCGCTACCGGATCGACGGCGTCCTGCACGAGCTCGACACCGTGCCGCGCGGCGTGATGGCGGCGCTGACCTCCCGCTTGAAGATCATGTCAGGCGTCGACATCACCGAGCGGCGCATCCCGCAGAACGGCCGGATCACCGTCATGATCCGGGACCGGCAGGTCGACCTGCGGACGGCGACCCTGCCGACCGTCTGGGGCGAGAAGATCGTGCTGCGCGTGCTCGACACCGGCGGCATCGATCTGGATCTGGCCAAGCTGGGCTTCACCCAGCACAACCTCAACCGCTTCTCCGAGTCCTTCACCAAGCCGCACGGGATGGTCCTGGTCACCGGTCCCACCGGCTCCGGCAAATCCACCACCCTGTACGCGACCCTGGGCCGGATCAGCAAGCCGGAGATCAACGTCATCACCGTCGAGGACCCGGTCGAGTACCGGCTGCGCGGCGTCAACCAGGTCCAGGTCAACGCCAAGGCCGGCCTGACGTTCGCGGCCGTGTTGCCGGCGATCCTGCGTTCCGACCCCGACGTCGTGCTGATCGGCGAGATCCGGGACGGCAACACCGCCCAGATCGCCGTCGAGGCCTCGCTCACCGGCCACCTGGTGCTCTCCACGCTGCACACCAACGACGCGCCCGGCGCGGTCACCCGGCTCACCGAGATGGGCATCGAGCCGTTCCTGGTCGGCTCGTCGCTCGACTGCGTGCTGGCCCAGCGGCTGGCCCGCCGGCTCTGCGACTGGTGCAAGGAGGCGTACCTCCCGACCGACGAGGAGCTCACGGGCGCCCGCTGGCCGACCCAGGACCTCAAGATCCCGGACGCGCTGTACCGGCCGGTGGGCTGCCGCAACTGCGCCAACACCGGCTACCGCGGCCGGGTCGCGCTGCACGAGGTGATGCCGATCTCGGCCGAGATCGAGACGCTGACCATCCGCCGGGCCTCCTCCAACGAGATCCGCGAGGTGGCCCTCGACCAGGGCATGTACGAACTGCGCTCGGACGGCCTGGCGAAGGCGGCCGGCGGTCTCACGTCGCTCCGCGAAGTCTCGCGCGTCGCCGTCTGAGCCGCACCGAGCGGCAGAGTACCTCGCATTCCGCAGGATCACAGATTTCTGGCGAAAAGGGCCCTAAACCAGCGCGGCGCGTTGCCGAATGAGAGGGCGTCAGGAACTTCACGACGAGATTGTCGGTGCAGCTCATGTACACGCTCGACCACGAGGTACCGCCATCGGCGGCACCGGTTGACCCGGCCGCACCCGGCCCGGGCGACCTGGCCGTGCTGGACCAGATGCTGATCACGCTCGTCGAGGCGCGCGGCTCCGACCTGCACCTGACCGTCGGCTCCCCGCCGATGATCCGCGTCGACGGCAGCCTGCGCGCGCTGCCCGGCTACGGCAAGCTCAACTCCGCCGACACCGCGCTGCTGGCCCGCGCCGCCGTCTCGACCCAGCAGTGGCAGACGTTCGAGCGCAACCAGGAGATGGACTTCGCGCACAGCATCACCGGCGTCTCCCGGTTCCGCGGCAACCTCTACATCCAGCGCAACTCCTGCGGCGCGGTCTTCCGGGCCATCCCGCACAAGATCAAGCCGCTGGACGAGCTGGGCATGCCGGACTCCGTCGCCCGCTTCGCGCACCTGCCGCGCGGCCTGGTGCTGGTGACCGGCCCGACCGGCTCGGGCAAGACCACCACGCTCGCCTCGGTGCTGGACCTGGCCAACCGCAGCCGCTCCGCGCACATCATCACCATCGAGGACCCGATCGAGTTTCTGCACCCGCACAAGCGCAGCCTGGTCAACCAGCGCGAGGTCGGTTCCGACACGGAGACCTTCCCGCAGGCGCTCAAGCACGCGCTGCGGCAGGACCCCGACATCATCCTGGTCGGTGAGCTGCGTGACCTCGAGACGACCGCGACGGCGCTGACCGCGGCGGAGACCGGTCACCTCGTACTGGCGACCCTGCACACGCAGAGCGCGACCCAGACGATCGACCGGGTCATCGACATCTTCCCGCCGCACCAGCAGTTGCAGATCCGCGCGCAGCTCGCGGCGAGCCTGCAAGGCGTCGTCACGCAGGCGCTGGCGCCGCGCGCCGACGGCAAGGGCCGGGCGGTGATCTGCGAGATCCTCACCGCGACGCCGGCCATCCGGAGCCTGATCCGCGAGGGCAAGTCGCACCAGATCCCATCGTTCATGCAGGCCGGCGGCAACGACGGCATGTTGGCGTTCGACCAGCACCTGGCCGAACGCATCCGCGAGGGCGTGGTCTCCATGCAGGCCGCCCTCGAGATCTGCCATTCCCAGGAAGAGCTCAAGCGCCTGATCGGACGGATGTGACATGCCGGCCACCAAGACCTTCCACTACAACAGCATCGACGCCCAGGGACGCAAGACCAAGGGCACGGTCGAAGCGGCGAACGAGACCGCGGCCACGAACGTGCTGCGGCAGCGCGGCGAGACCCCGCTGGAGCTGAGCCAGGCCGGCCAGGGCCTCAACATGGACATCAAGATCCCCGGCATGGGCAACCGGACCAAGCTCAAGGATCTAGCGGTCTTCGCCCGGCAGTTCTCCACGATGACCGCGTCGGGCATGTCGCTGCTGCGCTCGCTGTCGATCCTCGAGGAGCAGACCACCGCGACGTCGCTCAAGAAGGCGACCGGCGACATGCGTACGGATGTCGCGGGTGGCGTTTCGCTCTCCTCGGCCATGGCCAAGCACGACAAGGTGTTCCCGCGCCTGATGGTCGCGATGGTCCGGGCCGGCGAGGCGGGCGGCATGATCGACCAGGCCCTGGAGCAGGTCGCGGCCAGCCTGGAGAAGGACACCGCGCTCCGCGGCAAGATCAAGGGTGCGCTGACCTACCCGGCGATCGTGCTGGCGTTCACCTTCGTGATGATCGCGGCCGTGCTGATCTTCATCGTCCCGATCTTCGAGGCGATGTTCAAGAACCTGGGCGGCGAACTGCCGGCCATCACCCAGTTCCTGGTCGACGCCAGCCACAACATGTGGTGGATCGGGCCACTGGTACTCGGCCTCGGCATCGGCGGGACGGTGGCCTACAAACGACAGTTGCGACAGAGCCAGGACTTCCGGCTGACGGTCGACAAGCTGAAGCTGAAGCTGCCGGTCTTCGGCACGCTGTTTCGCAAGCTGGCGATGAGCCGGTTCTCCCGCAACCTCGGCCTGCTGCTCAACGTCGGTGTACCCGTCATGCAGGCGCTGCACGTGGTCGGCGAGACCACGGGCAACGAGGTCATCAACTCGGCCATGCGCGACGTGCAGTCGGCCGTACGCGACGGCCATCCCATGTCGTCCGCGCTGCGCCACCACAAGGTCTTCCCCGAGATGGTCACGCAGATGATCGAAGTCGGCGAAGAAAGCGGTCAAATCAGTCAGATGCTCGACAAGGTTGCCGATTTTTATGACAGGGAAGTCGACAGCGCCGCCGAGTCCCTGACCGCCTCGATCGAACCGATCATGGTCCTCGTCATGGGGTCCGTGGTCGGCGGAATGGTGATCTGTCTGTACCTACCGATGTTCACCATCTACCAGAACATCCAGGGCAACTGACGCCCTGGAGAAGGCGACCGGTCTCCGGTCGACGTCGGGCACCCGAGCCCGTGCCAAATCTGCCCCACCCCTGACGCCACTGGAGGCACTCCCCATGCAGGACATCATCAGCCGGCTGCGCGCCAAGAAGCAGGACGAGGGCTTCACCCTCATCGAACTCCTGGTCGTGGTGGTGATCATCGGCGTGCTCGTCGCGATCGCCGTTCCGGTCTACCTGAACTACCGCCAAGGCGCGGCCGACAAGTCGGCCCAGTCCGACGTGCGCGGCGCGATCAGCGCGATCGAGCAGTTCTACACCAACAACGGCAACGCGTACCCGGCCGGCCCGCTGAGCAACGCCTCGGGTGCGACGTCGATTCCGCTGGCGGCACTGACCGGCGGCGTCGCCGGCACGATCACGCTGTCCGACAAAACCAACCTGGGCTACAACCTGGTCGGCACGACGTCATACGTCCTCTGCGCCACGAACACCGGGGGCAGCACCATGTACTACCACTACGACAGCGCCGCCGGCGGCTCTGTCAAGGCGTCGACGGTCGCTTCGCCGTCACTGACCGCCTGCTGACGATCACCAATGGGGTGGCGCCGCCCACGGCGGCGCCACCCGCTCCCATCGCTCACCCCGTCGGGAAGGACCGGAGATGCCACAGTTCATGCTGCTGGGCCTCGCCGGCCTGCTCGGCCTCGCGGTGGGTTCGTTCCTGAACGTCGTGATCCACCGCGTGCCCCGCGGCGAATCCCTCGTGCGTCCGGGCTCGCACTGCCCGCGCTGCGGCCACGAGGTGCGCAACCGGCACAACATCCCGGTGTTCGGCTGGCTGCTGCTGCGCGGCAGGTGCGCTGACTGCCAGGCGCCGATCAGTGCCAGGTATCCCCTCGTGGAGGCGGGCACCGCGGCACTCTTCGTCGCGGTAGCGGCCAAGTTCGGCTGGTCGTGGGAGCTGCCCGCGTACCTGTATCTGGCGGCCATCACGATCGCGCTCGCCGCGATCGACCTGGACGTGCTCCGCCTGCCGGACCAGATCGTGCGGCCGTCATACGCCGTGGCGCTGGTCCTGCTCGCCCCCACCGCGATCTTCGAACACAACGGGGAAGCGGTGCTCCGCGGCCTGCTCGCCGCTGCGGCCCTCTACGCGTTCTATCGGCTGCTCGCGCTGATCCCGCGCGGCATGGGCGGCGGCGACGTCAAGCTCGCCCCGCTGCTCGGCTTCTATCTGGGCTGGCTCGGCTGGAGCTCGGTCGCGGTCGGCGCCTTCGCCGGCTTCCTGCTCGGCGGAGTCGTCGGCATCCTCCTGATGCTGTTCAAGCTCGCCAACCGGAAGAGCCGCATCCCGTTCGGCCCTTACATGCTGGCCGGCACGTTCCTCGCCGTCTTCGCCGCGGCACCGGTCGCCGACTGGTACCTGTCGTTGCTCGCCCCCACCGCCTGACCCCTCGCCGCTCGACCGGGGCGCTCTTGTGCCTGATCGAGGAAGGAAACCGATGGCTAGCATCACTCCGATCGGGCTGGACATCGGCTCGTCGTCCATCCGTGCCGTGGAGGTCCGCCGCGCGAAGGACGAGTACACCCTGACGAACTTCGGCCAGATACCGCTGCCGTCCGGCACGGTCCAGGCCGGCGTGGTCGAGGAACCGCTCGCCGTCACATCGGCGCTCAAGCAGCTCTGGGCCGCCTGCAAGTTCACCACGAAGAACGTCGTGCTCGGTGTCACCCATCCGCAACTGGTGGTCCGCGAGACAGCCGTCTCGAACCTGCCAGCCAAGGAGATGCGCAAGGCGCTGCCGTTCCAGGTACGCGACATGTTGCCGCTCGCCGTGGAACGCTCGCTGCTCGACTTCCGCCCGCTCGAGGAGCCGGGCGACAACCCGACCGTACGCGGCCTGCTCATCGCCATGCCCAAGGACGCCGTCATGGTGCTGGTGCAGGCGGCCGAGAAGGCCGGCCTGCATGTCGTCAACGTGGACCTGGCTTCGTTCGCCCTGCTGCGCGCCGCCTCCCGGCTGGATGCCCAGGTCGAGGCGATCGTCGACATCGGCGCCGAGGTCACCAGCGTCGTGGTGCACGCCGACGGCGAGCCGTTGATCGTGCGCACGGTGCCACGCGGGGGCGCCGAGGTGACCGTCAGCATCGCCACCCGCCTCGACATCAGCAACCCCGAGGCCGAGGCCCTCAAGTGCCGTTACGGTCTGCACGGCGACGGCCGGCCCGACGCCGACGCGGCTGCCGCCGACGCGATCCGCCCGCTCATCAACGAGCTGCGCAGCTCGTTCACCTATCTCGCTTCCGGCGAACGGCAGAAGCAGGTCACCCGCGTCTCGCTGTGCGGCGGGAGCGCCCTGATGCCCGGCCTCGCGGAACACATCCAGCAACAACTCGGCGTCCAGGTCATGTACGCCGACAGCGCCGGCCGGCTGCGCGACACCCGCAGAGCACGCCAGCGCGGCTTCGACAGTTTCCTGCCGTCGTCCGCCGTGTCGATCGGTCTGACCCTGGGAGCGGCAGCCTGATGCCCACCACCCTGATGCCCCTGGACCCCGCCGTCTCGCCGGAACGGGTCACCCGGCTGCTGACGATCTCGGCGCGGCTGCTTCCCGAAGAGATCATCGCCGCTCGGCGGGCCCGTCGGACCCGCGGCTTGGTGATCGTCGTCGTGGCCGTCTTCGCCGGCCTGTGCGGCATGTGGGCCGTGTATGCCGACCGCGAGCGGCAGGCCGCGGACAAGGACCTCACCGCCGCCACCGCCGAAGTGGCGAAACTACAGGAAGTCCAGCGGGGCTTCGCTCCGGTGGTGAAGGTTCGTAGCGACACCACGCAGCTCAAAACGCAGCTCACCGCGGTGATGGCCAACGACCTGGACTGGGCCGCTCTGCTGGACACGCTGCGCCGCACCGGCGCCGCGTCGGACATCAAGATCGCCGGTGTCAACGGCAAGCTCGCCGCGACGGGCACCCAGTCAACCGACTCCGCCAACGCGCTGCCCAGCACGGCCAAGACCGCCTCCATCGGCTCGCTCGTGGTCACCGGCACCGGGCCCGACAAGGACGCGGTCGCCGCGTACGCCGAGAAGCTCGCCAAGCAGCAGACCCTGATCGCCAACCCGTACGTCACCAGCGTCGCGTCGGATTCCGACGGGGTGATGTTCAGCCTCACCGTCGACATCACCCAGGCGTCGCTCTGCGGCCGGTTCAGCGCCGAACACTGCCCATCCGCGGGAGGCAACTGATGGGATCGCGCTACGCGGACCGTCTCTGGATGACCGCCGGAGCCGTGGTCGTCGTCCTGCTGGCCGTCGTGACCTGGTTCCTGCTGGTCGACCCGAAGTCCGTCGAGGTGGACGAGCTGGCCGAGCAGACCGCCGACGCCACCATCCAGGCGACCAACTTGCGCAAGGACATCGTCAAGCTCCAGAACGACGACAAGAACATCGTCAAGCTCACCGCCACCCGGGACGCCCTCCAGGACGCGTTGCCCTCCGACTCCGGTGTGCCCGCCTTCCTGCGCCAGCTGCAGGCCTCGGGCACCGATGTCGGCGTGAACGTCAGCGGGATCACGGTCGGCACGCCGGTGCGGGCGCCGGCCGCGAACGGGGTCTGGTCGCTGCAGATCCAGCTCACGGCGGAGGGTACGGCGACCCGGCTGGGCGAGTTCCTGAACCAGCTGCAGGGCAGCGACCAGAAACGTGCGGTGCTGATCGAGACGGCCAACCTGGAAGCCGGCGAGAAGGCCGACGATCTGAGCCTCAGCATCACCGTGAAGGCCTTCGTGGCACCGCCGGTCGGCACCGGAGTGCCCATCATCACCACGGACTGAGCCATGAGCGAAGTGCCGCCTACCACGAGGAACGGAAGGGTATGCCGACCGATCGAGTCGTTGTCGCCGCGCAACAGGCACTGCCCCGGACGGAGGCGCCGGTGAGCAGCGGTCGCCACCCGTCCGGCGACAGCGGCTTCTCGTTGGTCGAAGTCATGGTCGCCATCGCCGTGATCGGCACGGTGATGGCCGCAGCGGCGCCGTTCATGGTCAAGTCCCTGGCGGTGAGCAACCAGCAGCGCGGCACGCAGGTGGCAATCCAGGTCGCCAACGACGCGCTCGAACGGGTCCGAGCCCTTGATCCGTCTTCCCTGCTCACCGGCCGCGGCGAGACGGCGGTCAAAAGTCAGCTTCAATTGGCACGAGCTACGGCACCGAGCGCTCTCGTCGCCCATCTGGACGACATGCAAACTGCTTGGGACGAAACACTGACGGACGCCTCCGCCGGCCGCGACGCTCCGTTGCCGACCGAGCCGCACGACATCACTATGAACGGATCGGATTTCGCGCAGCACTGGTATGTCGGCCTCTGCTGGCAGGCCAAGGCCGTGTCCGGGCAGCCCATCGGCGACTGCGAGCCGACGGGTAGCCAGGTGCCGTTCTTCCGAGTGGTCGTCGCCGTGACCTGGCAGCAGTCGGCGTGTCCCGCCAACGGATGCGTCTATCTGGCCTCGACCCTGGTGAGCAGGGGCACCGATCCGGTCTTCGACACCAAGCGCCCGGCTCCCACGATCACGGACCCAGCCGACCAGACCGGATATGTGGGCTCTCCTACGGCCCCGCCCCTGCAAATTCTTTCCAGCGGCGGCCGGCTGCCGCTGACCTGGTCGGTGACCGGCCTGCCGCCCGGCCTGCACATGGCGGCGAACGGCCTGATCAACGGCACCCCCACCACTGTCGGGACCTACACGGTCAAGGTCACCGTGACCGACCGGGATTCGCGTACCGACGATTCCACCTTCACCTGGACGATCGTCGCGGACCTCGCGCTGACCAGCCCGGGTGATCAGACCAGCCGGATCGGCACCGCCGTTTCCCTGTCGGTGCCGAGGACCGGCGGCATGCTGCCGCTGGTCTGGTCCGCGACGGGCCTGCCGGCCGGGCTGACGATCAACGCCTCGACGGGCGTCATCTCCGGTACCCCGACGACCTTCCAGACGCTGACCACGACGGTCACCGTCAAAGACGCGGGCGACCCTGGCCGCACCGCGTCGGTGACGTTCGGCTGGCGGGTCTCACCCGTCCAGATCGACGCCATGGCCCCCGTGAACGCGACGCAGGACGCCACCGCCACCGGCCTCACTCCGACAGCCCGCGATGGCCGACCGCCCTACAGCTGGCAGGCGACCGGCCTGCCGACCGGCCTGTCCATGAACCCGAGCACCGGGGCGGTCACCGGGAAATTCGCCGACGGGACCCGCTACCTCACCACCATCACCGTCACCGACAGCACCGGCGCTGTGGCGACGACGACCGTTGTGGTGACCGTGGCCGCCAAGACTCCGGCTGACGTCGAGGTGACGGCACCGAAGCCGGGCGCGCCGGACCAGACCACCACCGTCAACGCCACGCCCACGCTGACCACCGCCGGCGCGGACGGCGGCGGCGGCAACCCCAGATACGTCTGGACCGCCGCCGGCCTGCCGCCGGGACTGGCGGTGGGAACCGACGGCGCAATCACCGGAAGGCCCACCACAAAGGGCGCCTACGTCGTCACGCTCACCGTGACGGCCAACAACGGCAAGGTCGCCAACCTGATGTTCACCTGGACAGTGACGTGACGGCCCGGCAGCGATCCGACGCGGCCCGGGACCCGGACGACGCCGGCTTCTCGCTGGTCGAGGTCATGGTGACCATGACCATCATGAGCATCATGATGGTCATCTTCACCGGTGCCATCCTGCAGATCTACCGGACCAGCACGGCCACGGAGTCGCTGACCACCGCCCAGTCCCAGCTCCGGCTCGCGTTCCAGCGGTTCGACCGGGAACTGCGCTATGCCTCCTGGGTCGCCGAACCCGGCATGGTCGGCACAGCCTGGTACGTGGAGTTCGCGGGCCCGGCCGACGCCGGCTGCCTCCAACTGCGGCTCGAGACCGCGCCCGGCGGTGGAAACGCATCCGACGGTCAGGGTGTGTTGCAGCTGCTGCGGTGGACCCCGGGTTCCCCGCCGGCGGCCGGGGCGTCGGGCCAGACCATCGCCTCCCAGATTCTCACCACGGGGGTCGATCCCTTCTTCGACCTGCAAACCATCGACGAAACCCCGTACGCGAGCGCAAGCGCGGACGCCGTCGGCACCGACTTCGCCACCGACTTCCGACGACTACGGATCCGGTTGACCACCAAGGTGGCGGCCGGCACCGCCGAGATCGACACCACCTTCACCGCGCTGAACTCCTCGCGGGCCCACGTGACCGATGACTGCAGCGAAGGGCGGCCCAGCTGATGAGGATCCGACTCAGGCACGGACCGTCGCGCTCCACCGACGCCGCCGGCGACGGCGGCTCGCTGCCGATGGCCCTGCTGGTGAGTCTGGTCGGCATGTCGTTGACCGCCGCCCTGGTGCCGGTGGTGGTCGGCCAGGTCATCAGCACCCGCACCGTCTCCGGACGGACCCAGGCGCTCGACGCGGCCCAGGCCGGCATCGACGCCGCGCTCGGCCAGCTGCGGGCCGCCACCGCCTCGGGCACGCCGAAGGTGGGCGAGCTCGAACGACTTCCCCCGTGTGTGATGACCGGACGTCAGGAAGTCGACGGCCTGCGATACCGCGTGACGATCGCCTATTACGGCCTGCCCGACGACGCCGCTGACCCCACACCCCTGTTGCTCGACTGTCCCCCGCTCGACGTGCCGGTCACCGCGACCCTGACCGCGACCGGCACGGGCTCGTCCGCCGGCTCGCTCGCCGTCGGCGACCCGGACAGCCGGAGCATCGAGGCGACCTACACCTTCAAGACCACCAACGCGAACATCACCGGTGGCGCGATCCAGCTGGCTGAGCCCATCGTCGACCCGCTGTGCATGGACGGCGGCACGACGCCGGTGACGATGCAGCTGTGCGACGCGGGCGGCAGCAGCGACCAGCGCTTCGCGTACACGACGGACCTCGCCATCAAGCTCGTCGCGTCGGAGACGGCTGCGGATACGGCAGGCCTGTGCCTCGACGCCCCCCTACCGCACAGCTCGGGCGGCAGTGTGACGCTCCAGCCCTGCCTGGGTCGCACCGCGCGCCAGCAGTGGAGCCTCGACAACAACTCGAACTTTCGGGGCACCACGGACGGAGTCAACCTGGACAACTTCTGCATCAACCTGAGGAATGCGGGCCTGGTCGGCAGTCAGCTGATGCTCGGCGCGTGCGGCAACCTCCACAACCAACGGACGTTCCGGCCGCAGACCGGCACCGGTGCCGGCATGGCCTCGGCGGCGACCGGTCAGCTGGTGAACTACAAGCAGTTCAGCAGGTGCCTGGACGTCACCAACCACCGGTGGGACTGGGAATACATGATCGTCTGGTTCTGCAAGCAGGCGCCGGACGGCAACGTCCCCTGGAACCAGAAGTGGACCCTTCCGACGGTCGTCGCCCCCGCGGTCATGACGGCCCCGGAACGGATCCGCACGGCGGGCAGCGGCAACCCGGGCGCTTGCCTGCGCACACCCACCTCGACGACGGAATTCGTCACGATGTCCTTGTGCCCACTCACCGGCGCCCTGACAGACGACCGACTGAAGTGGACCGTCTACGGCGACACCGGAACGTACGCCACCAGCTACCGCATCATCGACACCAACGGCTACTGCCTCGCCCCGGCGGACCTCACCGTGGCCAATCCCGAGGTCCACGCCGACGGCACCGCCAAGCTGAAAGTCGTGCCTTGCACCAGTTCCGAGCTGCAGAAATGGAACGCGCCGGCCGACTTCAACGAACCGCTGGTGCTGACCAACACCAAGGAGAAGTAACGGCGGCGAGGACGCGGGTCAGGGGATCTGCCAGACCGTCGTCGGGCCGGCCGACGTCGGGCACGCCAGGTACGGGCGATGGACCATGCACCCGTACGGCGCGCCGGTCTCCATCGAGCCGACGGTGTGCACCGAGCCGTCCGCGGCGTCCGCGACCGCGACCCAGGTCCGGCCCGCCACCTTGCTGTCCTCGCGCAGTTCCAGCCCGCCGATGGTGAGCGTGCGGCCGAGCTTGCGGCGCAGCGCCCCGGTGCGCGCGTCGAGGATCGCCGACTCCGGGTTCTCCTGCTGGTCGTAGGCGAGCAGGGTGCCGTCGCTCAGCTCGAACGCGTTGCTCCAGGCCGGGTCGGACCAGCGCACCGAGCCGTCGCTCGGGTCGAGTCCGCTCACCCAGCGGCTGTCGGAGATGCAGAGGACCGGTCCGCAGTCGTGCACAAACCCGGTCGGGCCGTCCCTGGTGCGCCAGCGCGGGGTCAGTTCGGGCAACCGGTACGCGGTCAGCGAGGCCCGCCCCTGGTCGCGCCGCGACATGTACAGCTGGTCGCCGGAGACGGTGACGCCGAGGAAGTTCGTCTGAAAGGTGCCCGCCGACTCCGCCGGCAGCCGCACCCCGAGCTCGCCCTCGCCGAGCACGGACCCGTCGGCGAAGTGCAGCGTGGTGACGTGGCCGTCGACCCCGAGGACCACGATCCGGTCAAGGGTGGTGGCGGGGCGGTCGGACGGGAGGTCGTCGTTGAGAATCTCACCGACGTCGTCGAGAACCCGGCTCCAGATCGTCGCGCCGGTGCGGGCGGAGGCGAGCCTCAGCTCCGTACGCCCGTCCTCGGTGTCGATCCGCACCAGCGCGCGCCCACCGCTCAGGGTGACCACCGCGGCGTTCGGCTCGTCGAGCTGCCACAGCACCTTGCCCTCGGTGGCGTCGAGGAACGACATCCGCGGCGCGGTGCCGGAGCGGGCCAGCAGCACTCCGCCGTCGAGGGTCAGGTTCTGCACGTTCTGTGGCAGGGATCTCGCCCAGAGCTGCTCACCGCTGGGCAGCGCATACCGTCGGATGCCCGACTCGCTCTCGGGATTCGCGCCGAAGGACGCGGTGTAGAGGGCGTCTGGTCCGAGGGTGAAGGCCGCGGCGGCCGTGCCGCCGGCGGCCAGGACCGGCCGCATCGTCCGCTCCGGCGGCGCGGCCGCGGCGAGCGTGACCAGCACGGCGACCAGCACGGCGAGGAGCCGGACCGGGCGCGGGGCGCCGAGGCCGAGCCGCAATGACGCCGATCCCGGCTCCGCGCGCGGGGTCGCATCAAGATCGATCATGGGTACGGCGTCGGCCACGGGTTCAGCATGACGGGGGAAAGGCCGGCTGGGTACGGTCCGCTGTCGATCATCACTGTAGGTAGGCTGCCGATATGCCCTACACGGTGCCACCGACTCGCACTGCGGCGGTCGTCCAACAGCTCCGTAACGAGATCGTCACCAGCGAGTTGCCGCCCGGCACCCTCATCAAGGACGCCGAGTTGGCGGCCCGCCTGGGCGTCAGCATCACGCCGGTGCGCGAGGCCATCGCCCAGCTCTCGGTCGAGGGACTCATCGACATCGCGCCCAACCGCACCCGGCACGTCACCAAGATCACCCAACGGAACGCCCTCGAACTGATCGACGTGATGGGCGTGCTGGCCTGCGCGGGCTTCGAGTGGGGCGTGGAAAATCTGACCGCCTGCCACCTCGACCTGATGCGCCGCCGGCAGCAGGAGTTCGTCGACGCGCTGCGCACCGGCGACGTGCTGGCGGCCGGCGCGGCCGGCGCCGACTTCAGCGCCATCGTCATCCTGGCCAGCGGCAACCGCGAGCTGCAGTCCATGGTCGACCTGGTGGTGGCCCGCACCCTGCGGATCCTGGCGATGGGTGCGGAGAGCAAACTCTGGGAGGTCTGGATCACCGGCCACGACGAGATCCTGGAGTGCCTCGAGGCCGGCGACTCGGCCCGGGCCCTGAAGCGCTACCGGCAGATCTACGTCGAATACCGGGCCAAGGTCGAGCGGTCCCACTTCGAGGAATAGGGCGCTACACCTCCGCCAGGCGCGGCAGCAGCGGGCCGAGCGCGTCCAGGCCGGCCCGGCGTACGACATAGCGGGTGATCCCCCACCGCTCGCGATGGCCCCGCACCGCCGCGACGATCTCCTCGGCCGTGCCCACCAGCAGGAACGGCACCTGCCGCAGCTCATCGACCTCCATCGACAGTCGCTCCGCGTGGTCGGCGAGGGCCGCCTCCGCGTCGTCGGTGACCTCCACGATCTGCACCAGCGCCTCCAGCGTGGCATCGCCACCCGACCGCGCCAGGGCGACCTGCGCGTCGATGTCGGCCAGCCGCCAGCGGGCCTCGTGCTGATGCCCGTCGGCCTTGGTGCGGCCGAAACCGGTCAGCCCCACGATGTCGGCGTGCTCGCCCGCCCAACGCAGCAGCCGCGAGTTCGCCGTGCCGATCAGCAGCGGGATCCGCTCCTGCACCGGCCGCGGCTTCTCCAGCAACGCGTTGAGCATCGTCAGCTCGGGCGTGGCCATGGTGACCGTTTCGCCCGCCAGCAGCCGGGTGGTCGCCTCGGCGACGGCGATGCACCGGTCGACCCGGCCGCGCACGTCGGGGCGGATCTGGCCGATCGCGTCCCACTCGGCGGGGGTGTGCCCGGCGCCGAGGCCGAGCAGGGCCCGACCGCCGGAGACCACGTCCAGGGTCGCCACGTCGGCCGCCAGCAGGATCGGCTCCCGGACGGCGGCGTTGGAGACGTACGACCCCAGCCTGAGCGTGGTGGTGACCGCGGCCGCGGCGGCCAGCGCCACGAACGGTGCCGCGCAGGACCCGGGATGGTCGGCGGCGAGCAGCGTGTCGAAGCCGGCCGCTTCCGCGCGGCGGGCGAGATCGAGCCAGTCGGCGGCGTCGGTGGGCTGCGCCTGGAGCGCGAAGTCGGCCATGGCGCGATTCTGGTCGCCGCCGCACGGCTACGCCGACCCGCGAGGGCCGGTTTCGCTGTCGGCGTACCCGCCGGATGGCGGGGAGTTTCCGCCGGTTGGCGCTCGTCGCGGAGGCCAATGGATCCCATTCTTGTGACAGAGGTCACCCAGCGGTGATCTCCTCGACACAAGGGAGGGCCCGCTCATGACGCTGTCTGTGGAGTTGACGCCGCCACCGTTCGACCCGGAACTCGGGGCGGCCCTGCCGGCCATCCTCGAGATGATGCCCGCCGTGCTGTCCGCCGACCTGATCCCCGCCATCCGCGAAGGGATCAGTTCCAACGCGCTCGGCAGCCCGACCGACGACGACCTGAGCCGCGACGGCAAGTTCACCGTCGAGCAGCGACAGGTGCCGGGCCTCGACGGCGACCCGGACATTTCGCTGCTGATCCTGACGCCGACAACCGCCACCGGCGCCCTGGGCTGCGTCTACCACACCCACGGCGGCGGCATGATCATCGGTGACAACCGCCTCGGCGTGCCCGACATGCTGGACTGGGCCGAGGAGTTCGGCCTGGTGGTGGTCTCGGTGGAATACCGGCTGGCCCCGGAGACCCCGCACCCGGGCCCGATCAACGACTGCTATGCCGGGCTGGCCTGGACCGCCGAGCACGCGGCCGAGCTGGGCTACGAGCCCGGCCGGCTGATCGTGGCGGGCGCCAGTGCGGGCGGCGGCCTCACGGCGGCGCTGGCGCTGATGGCCCGGGACCAGGGCGGACCGGCGCTGGCCGGCCAGATGCTGATCTGCCCGATGCTGGACGACCGCAACGACACGATCTCCTCCCGGCAGATGGCCGGCCTCGGCGTCTGGGACGCCGCCGCCAACAACACCGGCTGGACGGCCCTGCTCGGCGCGGCGCGCGGCGGGCCGGACGTGTCCCCGTACGCCTCGCCGGCCCGGGAGACGGACCTGTCGGGCCTGCCGCCGACCTTCATCGACGTGGGCTCCGCGGAGACCTTCCGCGACGAGGACGTGGCGTACGCGACCCGGATCTGGCAGGCCGGCGGGCGCGCCGAGCTGCACGTCTGGCCGGGCGGCTTCCACGGCTTCGACGGGATGGTGCCGCAGGCGGCGCTCTCCCAGGAGGCGAAGGCCGCCCGGGTTCGCTGGCTGCACCGCGTGCTGGACATCTAGCCTCAGGGGATGAAGGACCTCGCCGTCCGGCTGGCCGCGCTCGACGCCGACGCGGGCGCGGCGCTGCGGGTCATCGCCTACTTCGACAGCCTGGTGGAGGCCCGCGCCGGCCTGCAGCCGATCGTGCGCGGCGCGGCCGTGCTCGCCGACTGCGCGGCCCGCCTGACGGACGACGAGCGCCGGGTGCGGATCCGGGTCACCGCGGCCGGCGTGAGCGCCTGGCAGGACGAAGCGCCGCGGCAGGAGTGGATGTCCGCCACGGCCGGCTCGGCGACACTCCGGCTGGAGCGGGTCGGGCCGCCGGGCCCGGTCGAGGCGATGATCCTGGAACGGGCGGCGAGCGCGGCCCGGGCGGTCCTGGACCGGGCCCGTGGCCGCGCGGCCACGGCCGACCCGGCGTCGGCCGAGCTGATCGTGGACGCGTCGGCTCCTGCGGACGTACGGCTGCAAGCGGGCCGCCGCCTGGGTCTGGCGGATTCCGCGTACGCGATCGCCCTGCCCGCGGAGATCCGGGTGCTGTCCGGGCCGGTGCCGGACCTGCCGGGCCGGGCCGGCATCGGGCCGGCGGCGGCGATCCTGGACCTGCCGGCGTCCTGGGCCGCGGCGAGGGTGGCGCTGCGCTTCGCGGCGGAGGGCACGGACGAGGACCCGGGCCCGCAGGTGGTGCACGCCGCGGAGCTGGGCAGCCTGGCCCTGCTGGCCGAGGTGGGCGACCAGTCGGCCGCGCCGGACGTGAAGGCGCTGGAACACGCGTCGGCGGCGGCACCCTGGATGCTGACCACCCTGCACACGACGGCGGCGAGCATCAGCCTGCGCGCGGCGGCGACGGCGCTGCGGCTGCACCACTCGACGCTGCAGGACAGGATCACCCACGCGGAGCAGCTGCTGGGCTGGAACGTCCGCGAACCACGGGGCCGGCTGCGCCTGCAGCTCGCCCTGGCCCTGCGCCGACTGCACCGCCACCCGTGATAGCACAGTTACCACCAGCTGAACAGTCGCTCGTTCGGCGGTCGCAGCCCGGGAGACATCCGGGCACAGTGGACCTGTGGCGGCACCCGTACCCGATCCCTTCGCCGGACGGGTTGATCTGTTCGTCAGCCACGCCGGGCGGGACCGGGCGTGGGCGGAGTGGGTTGCCTGGGAGCTGATCGACGCGGGATACACCGTCGAGCTGGACTACTGGGACTGGGAGATCGGCGAGAACTTCGTCGAGAAGATGCGCGACGCGCTGGAACGCGCCGAGCGCATGGTGGCGCTGTTCTCGCCGGCCTACTTCGAGCCGCAGCGACACACGACGCCCGAACTGGCGGCGTTGCTGGCCGACCGCAGCCCGGAGCGAAAGCGCCTGCTGCCGATCCGGATCGAGCAGGTCACGCCGCCGCTGCTGTATCGGCCGCTGCTCAGCGTCGACATCTTCGACGTGCCCGAGGAGGACGCGCGGGCGCGGCTGATCGGCGCCGCCCGGGGCAAGCAGCGCCCGCACGAACGCCCGGAGTTCCCCGGCGCGAGCCGGCCGAAGCCGCCGCACGGTTCCCGGCCGCGGCTGCCCGGATCGGTGCCGTCGGTCTGGAACGTGCCGCCGCGGAACGCGGCCTTCACCGGCCGCGACCGGATGATCGTCAACGTGCGCGAGGGCCTGCTCGGCGGCAGCCGCGTCCTGGTGCAGGCGCTGCACGGCATGGGCGGCGTCGGCAAGACCCAACTGGCGATCGAATACGCCCACCGGTTCGCGGGCGAGTACGAGCTGGTGTGGTGGATCTCCAGCGAGCAGCCCGAGCTGATCGGCGAGCAACTCGCCGGCCTCGCCGTGGCCGCTGGGCTGGTCAGCAAGGAGACGGGTGTCGCGGCCGGGGTCGAGGCGGTGCAGGCGCATCTGCGAAGCCGTGACCGGGTTCTGCTGATCTTCGACAACGCCGAGAAGCGGGAGGACATCCACCCGTGGCTGCCGGGCGGGCCCGCCCATGTGCTCGTGACCTCCCGCAACCCGATCTGGTCGGGGGTGGCGCGGACGGTAGGCGTGGATGTCTTCGCCCGGGCGGAGTCGACGGCACTGATCCGCGCCAACCTGCCCCACCTCACCGACGACGACGTCGACCGGCTCGCCGAGGCCCTGGGCGACCTGCCGCTGGCCATCGCGCAGGCCGCGGACCTGCTCGCCGAGACGGCCATGCCCATCCAGGCCTACCTCACCATGCTCGCCGAACACGCCGCCGACCTGTTCACCAGCGACCAAGTCCCGGCCGGCTACCCCCAGCCCCTGGCCGCCGCCGTCACCGTGGCCGCCGACCGACTCGCCGCCGACGACCCCGCCGCCCGGCAACTCCTCACCCTGTGTGCCTACCTCGCCCCGGAACCGATCCCCCTCGACCTGTTCACCGGGCCCTTGCCCACCGAACTGGCCACCGTGGCAGGTAGCCCGCTCGCCCTGGCCCGCACCGCCGGACGGCTGACCCGCTACGGCCTGGCCCGCGCCACCCCCGACGGGCTGCAACTGCATCGCCTCACCCAGGCCATCCTGCGCGACACCGACACCGGACCCCACCGAGATGTCGTCGAACAACTCCTGATCGCCACCCGACCCGACAACGGCACCAACCCCGCACTGTGGCCACGCTGGAGCGTGCTGCTCCCGCACATCCTCGCCTGCGACCCCGCCACCACCGACAACACCGACCTGCGCTGGCTCACCTTCGATGCCGGCTGGCACCTGCTCGCCCGCGGCGACGCCCGCACCGCCCTACCCCTGGCCGAACAGCTGCACACCGCATGGCACCGACGACACGGACCCGACGACCCCACCACCATCGTCGCCTCGGACCTGCTCGCCTACGCCCACCGCGAACTCGGCCACTACCAGCAGGCCCGCAAGCTCAACGAGGACACCCTCACCCGCAGCAGACGCCTCTACGGCGACGACCACCGCGACACCCTCGCGTCCGCCAACAACCTCGCCATCGACCTGCGCGCCCTCGGCGAGTACCAACAGGCCCGCCAACTCAACGAAGACACCCTGGCCCGCCGCCGACGCCTCCTCGGCGACGACCACCCCGACACCTTCAACTCCGCCCACAGCCTCGCCATCAACCTGAGCGCCCTCGGCGAACACCAACAGGCCCGCCAACTCAACGAAGACACCCTCACCCGCCGCCGACGCCTCCTCGGCGACGACCACCCCAACACCCTCAACTCCGCCAACAGCCTCGCCATCAACCTGAGCGCCCTCGGCGAACACCAACAGGCCCGCCAACTCGACGAAGACACCCTCACCCGCCGCCGACGCCTCCTCGGCGACGACCACCCCAACACTCTCAAATCCGCCCACAACCTCGCCATCAACCTGAGCGCCCTCGGCGAAGACGAGCAAGCACGCCGCCTGGAGGAGGAAGCGGAGCGATGGCGCAGGTCCGGCTAATTCGACTCGACCACGAACGGGAGCAGTGATGGTTCGTCCGCCGAAGAGCGTCCAGGTCAAACTGGACTTGAAGGTGCTGGCCGTGACCGGGATATGGGAGCCCAACGACGCCGAACGCGCCGCCGCGTGGGAGCTCTACGTCGAGTTGATCACCCGAGCCGCCGCCGTGCCGCTGGAGAACGGGCTGCTGCGGGAGGCGATGTCGAGTCTCTACTCGCTCTTCGGCACCGTCCGTGAGGTGCTGCGCCGCTACGGCCCGCAGGTCGCCGAGCCCCGGCGCGACGGGGCGTACAACCTCGGATACCTCCTCGTCGTGATGGTCAACTACGCAATCCGGCCGGTGCTGTCCTACTGGCACCCGCTGCTCCAGTCCTGGGAACACGTCCGGCCCACCGACGTGTCCCCACTGGATCATGAGCGAGCCTGGGAGCACTACGCCGACCTCCGCGCCGTGCTCGCGGACTGCCGCGACCACCTCGCCATCTACGCCGAACTGCTCGCCACGGCGTGCGGCGTCCCGGATCTCCGCGCGGCGATCCCGCCCCCGCCCTCGAACTACTGACCGAAGAGGCACGATGAGCGACACACCGCAGCCGGGGCGCATCTTCGTGTCCCACGCCGGCGCCGATCGTGCCTGGGCCGAGTGGGCGGTGTGGCATCTGCACGCCGCCGGCTACGCCACCGAGCTGGACAGCATCGACTGGCCCGCCGGCACGAATTTCATGGCGGCCATGCACCGGGCGCTGGCGCGGGAGAATCCGATGCTGGTGCTGCTGTCCCGCGCCTACCTGGACCCGAAGCGATACACCACCGACGAGTGGACCGCCCGGCTGGCGCAACGCCGCCGGGATCCGGCGGCCCGGCTCATCCCGGTACGCATCGACGACGTCCCGCTGACCGACGGGCTGTGGGCGCCGATCGTCGTTCCCGACGTGTACGCCCTGCCACCGGCCGACGCCGTCACCACTCTGATCACCGCCGTGCGTGGCGCCGTCCCGCCGCAGGCCACGGCGCCGTCCTATCCCGGGGAGCCCGACAACGTGGACCCGGGCCCGCGACCTCCCGGGTCGTTGCCGCCGGTGTGGCACCTGGCCCGCCGCAACCCGGCCTTCACCGGCCGCGACGGCATGCTCAACCAGCTGCACGACAGCCTGCGCACCGAGCGGCGCGCGGCGATCCAGGCCCTGCACGGCATGGGCGGCGTCGGCAAAACCCAGCTCGCGATCGAGTACGCCCACCGGTTCGCGGGCGAGTACGAGCTGGTGTGGTGGGTCACCAGCGAACAACCCGAGCTGATCGGCGAGCAACTCGCCACTCTGGCCACCGCCACCGGCATCATCCCCGCCGGCACCCATACCCCGACCGCGGTCGGGAAACTCCGCGCCCACCTCCGCGGAACCACCCGCTGGCTGGTGATCTTCGACAACGCCGAGAACCGGGACGACCTCACCCCGTGGCTCCCCGACGGCGCGGGCCACATCCTCATCACTTCCCGCAATCCGACCTGGTCGGGTGTCGCACAGACCGTGAGCGTGGACGTCTTCGCCCGCGCCGAGTCGACGGCACTGATCCGCGCCAACCTGCCCCACCTCGCCGACGCCGACATCAACCGGCTCGCCGAAGCCCTGGGCGACCTGCCGCTAGCCATCGCCCAGGCCGCGGACCTGCTCGCCGAGACGGCCATGCCCATCCAGGCCTACCTCACCACCCTCGCCGAACACGCCGCCGACCTGTTCACCAGCGACCAATTCCCAGCCGGCTACCCCCAGCCCCTGGCCGCCGCCGTCACCATGGCGGCCGACCGACTCGCCGCCGACGACCCCGCCGCCCGGCAACTCCTCACCCTGTGCGCCTACTTCGCCCCCGAGCCGATCCCCCTCGACCTGTTCACAGGGCCCTTGCCCACCGAGGTGGCCGCCGTGGCCGACAGCCCACTCGCGCTGGCCCGCACCGCCGGACGCCTGACCCGCTACGGCCTGGCCCGCACCACCCCCGACGGGCTGCAACTACACCGACTCACCCAAGCCATCCTGCGCGACACCGACACCGGACCCCACCGGGCCGTCGTCGAACAGCTCCTGATCGACGCCCGGCCCGACGACGGCACCAACCCCGCACTGTGGCCCCGCTGGAGCCTGCTGCTCCCGCACATCCTCGCCTGCGACCCCGCCACCACCGACAACACCCAGCTGCGCTGGCTCACCTACGACGCCGGCTGGTACCTCCTCGCCCGCGGCGACGCACGCACCGCCCTGCCCCTGGCCGAACAGTTGCACACCGCATGGCATCAGCGACACGGACCCGACGACCCGACGACCATCGTCGCCTCGGATCTGCTCGCCTACGCCCACCGCGAACTCGGCCACTACCAGCAGGCCCGCAACCTCCACGAAGACACTTTGACCCGCAGCCGACGCCTCTACGGCGACGACCACCCCGACACCCTCGCCTCTGCCCACAACCTCGCCATCGACCTGAGCGGCCTCGGCGAACACCAGCAGGCCCGCGAACTCGACGAAGACACCCTGGCCCGCAGCCGAAGCCTCCTCGGCGACGAGCACCCCGACACCCTCAACTCCGCCAACAACCTCGCCGCCGACCTACGCGCCCTCGGCGAACACCAACAGGCCCACGAACTCGACGAAGACACCCTCACCCGCCGCCGACGCACCCTCGGCAACGACCACCCCGACACCCTCAAATCCGCCAACAACCTCGCCGCCGACCTAAGCGCCCTCGGCGAACACCAGCAGGCCCGCCAACTCGACGAAGACACCCTCACCCGCCGCCGACGCCTCCTCGGCGACGACCACCCCGACACCCTCGACTCCGCCCACAACCACGCCGCCGACCTGCGCCAGCTCGGCGAGCACGAGGAAGCCAGGCGAGTGGAGGCGGACGCAGCGCGTTGGCGCGCGCAAAGGCCCGCGCAGTGACAACGTTGCCCGTGTCGCTGCGGGCCTTGCCAACCAGCGATGACCAGGTGCCGAATCAACAGTCGGCACTGGACCCTGCTTTGGGATGATCGGCGGATGCCCCCCACGCCGAGTCCCACGCCGGTCCTGCCCGGCGCGCCATCGTGGCTCACCCCGGCCCTGACCGGGCCGTTGATCGGCGCCTCGGTCGCCTGCCTGGCCCTGTTCTTTACGATCTGCTCGTTCTGGTGGCTCAACGCCCGGCGCGGCAAGGTCCGCGGCTTTCCGCCCAGTTCCTTCGCGGCGAGCTTCGGCAGCCGGCGCCTCGTCCTGATCCTGCCGCTGGTCCTGCTCAACGACGGCGCCGCGCCCGTTGTCGTGACGGATCTCCGGATCCGGCTGGCCAAGCCCGACAAGCAACTCCAGCAGGAGCGGCTCGCCGCCAAGGCGGCCGGAACGCCCCCGCCGGAACCGCCGGAGCTGGTGCTGAGGCTCCGCGGCACGCACGCCGCGCTGCCCGAGTCGCTGAGCCCGCCGCGATTGCCGACGATCTTCGCGGTCGGCGGCCGGAAGACCGAGTCGTTGATCCTGGAGTTCGGGCTGAAAGATCCGGCCTTCGTCCCGCTTGGCGGCGCCTACCGCGCCACGGTCGAGGGGCGGCTGGAACGCCAGCGCGGCTTCAGCCGCCGGGCTTGGAAGAAGGTCGTCGCATTCGACCTGCGGGCGGATCGGGTCGGCGCCGACGGCCGGTACGCCGCGGCGAGCAACGATCCCGACTGGAAACCGTGACCGAGCGTCAGAGCCCCAGCATCGCGAAGAGTTGGGTGAATTGCAGATCGTGCCCGGTCGGCACCGCGGGTAGCTCCTCTTCCCGGGCCTCGAAGGCGAGCCGGGCCGCCTCGCGGAAGAGCAGCTTCGCCGCGCTGCCGGAGGGTGTCCCCAGCGACAACCCGTGAACCCGGCCCTCGATCGACTTCTGCACGCGGTCCCCGTGCGGCGAGAGGGTGAGCTGCCGGGTCAGGAAGATGACACCGTTGGCGGCCTCGAGAAATTCGACGTTGGCGGACTTGTCGTGCAGTCTGAGCAGATTCGCGCTCATTGAGGTGAGTGCCCGTTCCATATGCTCTTGCGGCATATCGGCCAGCTTGAAGAAGTCAGAGCGCCGGTGGCTGTCAAGATCTGCGATGGACACGGCGGCGAGCCAGCAGCTCACCGCGTCGTTGCCCCGCTTGTACTCGCTGTGGCCCCATTCGAAATAGTAGACACGGCGCAGCGAGCCCAGAATCGACTCTTTGTCGAGCATGTCGCCGAGCCGCGAGCTGGCATTCTGGTAGATCGCGCTACAGGCTTCATACCTTTTGGCCAGCAGCAGCACCCGCGCCAGGTTGTGGACGTTGGCCAGGTAGTCCGGCGCCTCGGCGTGCACCGCCTCGGCCACCGCGACGGCGATGTCCAGGCGACTCTTCTCGAAATGCCGGGACAGGCGGATGTAGTGGTCGTATCCGTCCACATGCTTTTGTCGGCCCACGGCCAGTGCCGCCTTGACCAGGCTGGCGTATAGCTCGGGAAGGTTCATGCCGGAGCTCTCGGCGAGTTCCAGGGAGGCCGTCGCGATCAACCGGTGCCGCACCAGGACGTAGCCGCCCGCCATGGTGACCACCGCCTCGTCCGAGAGCGGATCGATGGCGGCGCTGCGGATCGTGGCGACGTTGAGCTCCGCGGCGGTGGCGAGGATCTCGGGCGTCAGCAGCAGGCCGGCCGAGTGCGCGGCCGCGATCAGCATGTAGATCTGCGGATAGGGAATGCCATCGCGCTTCTTCCGGGCGATCAGCTTGCGGAGCAACTCCCGGATGTGGTCCTTCAGATATTCGCCGTACCGCACCCGCAGCATTCCGCCGAAGAAAGCCCCCTCCGACAGGGAGGCCTCTTCCTTGGTCGCCGCGACGAGAACGGCCGCGCGGGCGGCCGTGCCGGGCTCCTTCTCCAGTTCCTGGAGCCCTTGCCGGCCGTACTGCTCCCATGCGTGCACGATGAGCTCGGCGTCCGCCTGGTCCAGCCCCCGGAACTGCTCCACGCCGTACTGCGCGTAGCTGTGCCAGGGCAGCGCCCCGCCGCCGACTCGCTGCCAATCCGTGGTCGTGGCGGCGACGAGGTAGTGGACATCCGAGCGCCGGCTCTTCTGCAGTGCGCCGAGGATGTCCGTGGCGACCTCCTCGCCGTCGTCGGAGGCGATCAGGTACGTGGGGCCCTTCGGCAACTTGGCGACGTCATCGGCGGACAGCCGGCCGAATGGACGGCGCCAGAGCACGACGAACGGCTCCCCTTGCAGAGCGATGTCGATAACGACCTGCATGAGGGCGGTCGACTTGCCTTCGCCGGTGGCGCCGAGAATCACCCACAGCCGCGGGCGGGCCGGCTGACCTGCGGCTGTCCCGGCGAGATCATTGATGATGGACTGGGCGGCCCGCCGGCGCGGCGTGGCGCCGGGGAGGCAGTCCTCCCAGCCCGGCCGCCGGCCGTCGATATACGCGAGGGCTTCCTCCTTCGAACGGGCCGCGGAATACGGCTGGAGAAAACTCTCGTCGACCCGGCTCCACGCCAGCGAATCCATCCCGAAGACGCGCTCGGCCCGGGACCGCTCGACCTCGATGATGCCCAGATGGGTCAGCTGAATGCTGTCGCCGAGGCCGCTGGCCTCCACAAACCTGGCATCCTGCAAATACGAGACCGCGGCGGTGACCTCGGCCGGCGAAAGATCCCCGGCGGGCAGCTCAGCCAGCGCCGCCGATTCGCGCGAACCGTTGGCGTGGTCATAGAGGCCGGCCAGCAAGGCCTGCCGCTGAGCCGCAAGATTCACCGAACTCTCCGGCACCTGGTCCACCCCCTACCTGTGCACCGCAGCGTACAAACAAAAGGGTCTTGGTGCCGCCATCGCGACGACCGCATTTCACCGACGCGAAATCGGGTAAATGGCCGCGCTTAATGGCGCCGAGGCGGGTAACCCGGCCCAACAGCAAAGGCCCGGACAGCTGTCCGGGCCTTTCACAAGGGTGGAGCTGAGGGGACTCGAACCCCTGACCCCCACACTGCCAGTGTGGTGCGCTACCAGCTGCGCCACAGCCCCTTGCCTGCCCCCGGGTGTCCCGGGCACTCACGGAATAGTACACACCGTCGGGGCCCTCGCGTGCGGAGGGGGCGGCAGCGTGTCAGTTCAGCGAGACGTCCGGCGGGAAGTGGGCCACCGCCGCCAGGATGTCGCCCTGGCGGCGCAGGACCATCGCCCAGAGGTCGTCCGGGCGGCTGACGAACGGGTCGCCCGGCAGCGCGTCGAAGACGAACCAGGAGCCGGCCGCGATCTCGTCCTCGAGCTGACCCGGGGACCAGCCCGAGTAGCCGGCGAACACCCTGATGCCGGCCACGCTCTCGCGCAGGCGGTCCGGATCCGCCGAAAGATCCACCGTGCCGAGCGCGCCGGCCACCTGGTGGAAGCCGGAGACCCGCTTCTTGATCTGCGGGCGGGTGCGGGCCAGGCAGATCGCCGACTCGGGCTGCACCGGGCCGCCCTCGAACAGCACGGCAGGATCACCCGCCAGCTCGCCCCAGTTGCCCAGCACGTCCGCCACCGGGACCTCGGTCGCCCTGTTCAGCACGACACCCAGCGCTCCGCCCGTCTCGTGGGCCACCAGCAGCACCACCGTACGGTCGAAGTTCGGGTCTTTCAAAGTCGGGGTCGCGACCAGAAGCTGACCGGTCATCGACTCCATCGAGCGACCTCCGATGCGCTGCTCTTCACTGAACACGGCAGCCCCACCTTCGCCCCAGGAGGCCTACGGTCAACGCCATGCTTGGACATTAGCCTGCGATTCCAGCCACCGATAAGGTCTGGCGCATGAAGGAGCATGCCGCGACGGCGGAGATCGGCGTCATCGGTGGATCGGGCCTCTACGCCCTCCTCGACGGTGCGACCGAGCATCAGGTGTCCACGCCCTACGGTCTGCCCTCGGATCCGATCACCGTGGCCGAGGTCGGCGGGCGTCAGGTCGCCTTCCTGCCGCGGCACGGCCGGGATCACCGGTTCCCGCCGCACAAGATCCCCTACCGGGCCAATCTGTGGGCGTTGCGGTCGCTGGGCGTACGCCAGATCATCGCGCCCTGTGCCGTCGGCGGCCTGCGGCCGGAGCTCGGTCCCGGCACCTTTGTGGTCCCCGACCAGCTCCTCGACCGGACCAGCGGGCGTGAGCAGACCTTCTACGACTCGGGCGCCGTGCACGTGTCGTTCGCCGACCCGTACTGCCCGGACGGCCGGCAGGCCGTGCTGCGCGCCGGCGCACGGATCAGCCCGGTGGACGGCGGCACGATGGTCGTCGTCGAGGGCCCGCGGTTCTCGACCCGGGCCGAGTCGCGCTGGTTCACCGCGATCGGCGGCGCGGTGGTCAACATGACCGGGCACCCGGAGGCGGTGCTGGCGCGCGAGCTGGCCCTCTGCTACACCGCGATCGCCCTGGTGACGGACCTGGACGCCGGCGTGGAAGGCGACCACGGGGTCACCCAGGAGGAGGTCTTCTCGGTCTTCGCCGACAACACGGCGCGGCTCCGGGAGGTGCTGCTCGACGCGGTGCGGGCGCTGCCGGTCAAACGCGCCTGCGCCTGCGGCAACGCCCTGGACGGGATCAAGCTGCCCTTCGCGCTGCCCTGAGGCGCCGGTGCGGCTGCCGCGACGTCACTGACCGCGTACGGAAGGCCGTCACGCCGACCGGTGATCGGGGTGACCGGTGGTCACGGAAGGTGATCGTCGATAGCCGGCGCGGGCGCCGGCAGCGGCCGCCGCCGGCTTGCCTTGTCACCCGGTTGAGCTACCGACCGCGACCTGCCTGAAGCGTACGGTTCACGGCTACGGGATCGTGACGATGAGGGAAGAGCCGTGGCCAGCTCAGCGCTACTCGATCAGCTCACTTTGGGTGATCACGTCTGCTGGATTGACGACGATGCGGCCACCCGCCTGGACATGGTGGCCGGCGCCGTGCGTGCCGGCCTCCGGGAGCGGGACAGGGTTCTCTACTGCGGCGACGATCCCGCGGATGCCTTGTCCGGCATCGAGCGCCGCGGGGTGCGCACATTCGACGCGCTGGCGTCGGGAAGCTTGCGGGCCTCGACGGCGGAGTCGTCCTATCTGACGGCCGGGGCCTTCGACCCGGCGGCGGCCGTACGTTTCTTGCGGGAGGAGCAAGATCGGGCACGCCACGACGGCTACCCGGGCCTGCGGGTGATCGCCGACATGGCCTGGGCGAGCCGGCCCATGCGGAGCGCCGAGCACCTGCCCCGCCACGAGGCTCGGATCAACGCCCTCTTCACCGAGGGCTACCTGCTGGGGATCTGTGCCTACGACCGACGGCTGTTCGACCCACTGAGCCTGCGCCAGCTCAGCTGGGCGCATCCCGCCGCCGCGGGCCCGCGGGTGCCGTTCGACCCGGCGTCAGCGCTGCGCATGCGGCGCACCCGGGAGCCGTACGGGCTGCGCCTGGCCGGCGAGGCGGACCGGTTCAACCGGCAGGCGCTCAGCGCGGTGATCGAGAGCCTGCTCGACGACCTGCCCGACGACGACACCCTGGTGAAGATCGACGTGTCCGAGCTGCGTTTCGCCGACACGGCCGCCGCCCGGATCCTGATCCATGCCGCGGACCGTGCCGCGGGCCGGTTCCGGCTCGTGGGCCACTCGCAGACCCTGATCCGGCTGCTCGAATTCCACGGCGCCCGGCAGGTGCCCGATCTGACCGCATAGCCGATTCATCATCGGGGGCTGGGCGGGCGGCAAAACGGGACATGCCGGGACGGTCCGCCGCCCGGCAATGACGTTGCTTTGAAACAAGTCGAATGGCCCGAAAGCAAGGCCCTATGAGCAATCCCACATCGACGGCCCGCCACTTCACCTTGACGTCACGGTGCGCCAAGGTGTTGCGCGAACGTCATCATCCCCGGATGACGTCATCGCCCCCGAATGGCGTCGTCGCCCCTGATGGCGTCGTCGCCCCCGATGGAGGAATGCTTCGTGAATCAGCTCTGGAGCCGGGTCGCAGTACGAACTGCGTCGGTCGGCTTGCTGCTCACGGGGCTGACGGCCGGCGTCTACCTCGGGCAGGACAGCAAGGCCCAGGAGCAGCGCAGCACCGGCTCGTCGACGAACCTCATGCAGGTGGAGGCCGACGACATGCAGTTGCTGAAGCAGCGGCAAGGTGCGCACGCCGCCGCGCGCGCCCGGCAGCGGCAGGCCGAGGGTGCTGCCGCCGAGAAGGCCGCCACCGAGGTAAAGGCCTTCGCGGCCAAGGCGCACAAGTTGGAGACCAAGGTGATCGCCGAGAAGAAGGCCGCCGCGGCCAGGAAGAAGGCCGCGGAGAACGGCGGCCCGGTGCCGTTCACCGGCCCGATCCCCGACTCGTGCGACGAGTTCAGCGGCAGCCGCGCGATCGGCTGCACGCTGACCCTGAAGGCCGGGTTCGGCATCGACCAGTTCCCGTGCCTGGACAAGCTGTGGAAGCACGAGAGCGGCTGGAACTACCGCGCCGAAAACCGCAGCTCCGGCGCGTACGGAATCCCGCAGGCCCTGCCGGGCAGCAAGATGAAGTCCGCCGGCTCCGACTGGAAGACCAACCCGGCGACCCAGATCAAGTGGGGCCTCGGCTACGTCAAGGGCCGGTACAACACACCGTGCGGCGCCTGGTCACATTTCCAGAGCGCCGGCTCGTACTAGTCAGAAGACGCACCGGGCGGCGACGTCACGTCGCCGCCGGGGTTATGGGCGTTGGCCGGCCTTGTCCACGACGGCGATCCCCAACAACGCGGACTTGTAGATCACCTCACCCGGCCTCGGATTCGGTCCGAGCCGGATCTGGGCGGTCCCTTTGCCGCTGTTCGGCGAGCGGACCACCTTCGCGCCGGCCTGATCAAACTCGGCCCCGATGATGTTGAGCCCGAGATACCGATAGGTGGTCGGGTCGAAGACCAGTTCGTGCCGGGTGCCCGCCTCGGTGCGCGTCACCGCGATCCCGGCCCGCCCGGCGGCATCGGTCACGTTGCGGCGCACCTGGACGCCGGCGATCCGCCCGGCGGCCAGGAAGGCAGCCTCCTGCACGGCCGGCAGGTGGTTCTTGTACAGGATCTCGGCGATCTCGGTAAACGCACGCTGGTCGGCGGAGAGCCGGACGAACCCGCTGGGCCGTCCGTCCGGCCCTGCCCCGATGGACACCCACTCCGGCTCGGCGGCTGCGACCGAATTCGCGTACGCCAGCAGGCCGGCCGAATCGGTAGGAACGCGGCCAGGCCGGTAGGCCGGCTCGGCGGTGCAGGCAACCTCGGGCGTGCTCTCCGGCCGGTCGATCGTCTGCGCCTGCCGGCCGTTCCTGCAGCCGTCGATATGGGTACGAGTGGGCGACCTCCGTGACGATGGCGCCGCTTCCTGGGTCACGAGCCCATCGCGGGTGCCGTCCACCGACAGCCACGTCCGCGTACGCAGCGGCCCGGAGACCGTGGTCTTGCCGGAGTCGATCTTCGACTCGATCTCGACGGAGTCGATGAACAGGAACTGGTTCGGCCGGGCATCCATCGCCGGGGTGGCGGCTGCGTGCTGGGCCGCCAGCCGCAACACCTGCTCGGCGCCGGGCGGGGCCTGGGGCACGGCGCCAGCCTCGACGTCCGTGCCCCGGCCGGGCGGTGCGGGCTGGCCACCGGCGATGTCGGCCAGTTGCCCGGCCACCAGGGCCGCGGCGACGGCCGCCGCGGCGACAGCGGGCGCACCGATCCCCCAAGCCAGGCGCACACCAGTCAGCCTGGACAGCAGCCGAGGTCGACGAACCGGGTGGCGCATGCCGTTCATCACCCGGTGGCGCACCTCAGCCGGGGGTTGGTCCTGCACCGGGGCCAGGCTCGCCCCGAATTCCTCCAGAATGGACAGGTCAGACTTCATCGTTCTCCTCCACGGTCGTGGTCGGGTCGAACCCGCCCAGTGCCTTACGGACCTTTCGCCGGGCCCGGTTGAGCCGAGAGCCCACGGTGCCCTGGGGAATGTTCAAGGCATCGGCCACCTCGTCGTAGCTGAGCTGCCCCCACGCCACCAGCAGCAGCACATCGCGATCGCCCGGCGCCAGGCCGGCCAGGGCAGCGGCCAGCGGACCCCGCGCCGCGTCGGCGACCACCCTGGCCGCCACCTGGTCGGCCGGGCCGTCCTGCACGGTTTCGTGCGTCGAGCGGGCCATGGCCCGGTAGCGCGCCTGCTCCCGCCGCTGGTGGGTGGCCACCTCCCGGGTGAGAATGCCGAACAACCACGGCCGGGCGTCCTGGCGGTCGAGGTCGTACGACGCCCGCCCGCGGAACGCCGCGAGGAACGCCTCCGCCACCACGTCGTCGGCGATCTCGGGACCCACCCGTTGATACGCGTAGCGATACAACATTGCGGCGTACCGGTCGTAGATCGGCGCGAACCGGTCCGGATCCGCCAACGACGCGCGAATGACCGCGGCGTCCGTGTCGGCGTTGGTTCCGGCCGCTGCCTGCGTCACCGCAGCCATGAGTGATCTGGCCGTTCCATAACGTCGAACTCCTGTCGTCGGGTTACCTTCCACCCGTGTCTACGCGCGAGGCCCGATCCGTCTTCATCCTGGTACGCGCCGGCCACCGCACCGCGGGACATCCGGGGGCTCGGCCCGGGGCAGACATGACGAGACGGCCCGACAACTACGGGCGCACGCCGTCAGCGTGATAGACCCCTCCATTAGCGGACCGTCAGGGACACCCGGGCACCTGACCCGGTGATTCGAACTGCGTCATCGACGCGTGAACGACCGGCGGTGCCCGACAGCGCGTCGATCGCCTCATGACGATTGAAGTTCAGCTTGCACCCCCGGGGGATACGAGCCCGCGCTTCGCCGGACAACGTTCAGATAGGTGGCAGCTTCACCTCGATCGTTTCTGGCACGGACCGAAACCGACCGACATGGACGGACGTCGCTACGATGCGGGAATGTTCGACGACGAGTCGGCGAGCAGCGCGCTGGACCGGATCGACGAGTGGGAGCGATCCATGGCTCGCCGCGCCGACCAGGCACGGGCACTGGCTCAACGGGCGGCGGAGATCTCGGCTACGGCACGCAGCCGGGACGAACTGGTCGAGGTCACCATCGGCCCCGAGGGACAGATCGAACGCCTCCACCTCGACGAACGCACGCGGCAGCACTCTGCCGCGGTCACTGCCCAGAAGATCATGGAGACGCTCGCGACGGCCAGGGCAGAACTGATCCAGCGTTTCGACGAGGTAACGGCCGAAACGGTCGGCGCAGACAGCGAAACAGGTCGGATGCTGATGACCTCACTACGCAAACGCCTCGGTCTCGCCGCGGACGAATGCGCAGGCGGCGAAGGTCAATGAGCGGTCCTGGCGCGTTCCAGGTCGACTCAGCCTCCCTCGTGACGCACGCCGGCGAGGTGGACCGGATAGGTGATGAGCTGGCCACCGGCGCCCAGGCCGGTCAGGCCGTACAGACCGACACCAGGGCGTACGGGCAGTTGTGCCAGTTCGTGCCGGCGCTGCTCAACGGCCTCCAGCAAGCAATGGTCGACGGGATGACCACCGCGGCCGAGTCCTCCCACGACACCGCGGACCAGCTGCGCTCGGTGGCCGCCGCCTATGACGATGCCGACCGCAACTCGGCCGGTCGGCTGCGGAACACGCGATGAGGCCGCCGCTGGTCGCTGCCGCGGGCCAGGAAGGGCCAACGGACCCCTGGACCGGGGTATGGATTGCCGAAGACATCGAGACGATCCTGGCTGGTGTCAAGAACGGCAGCTGGATCGACGTCACGCTCGGCGCCGTCTCGGCCGGCCTCGACGCGCTCGCCTTCATATCCGACCCGATCGGCGGCCTGCTCCAGTACGGCGTCGCCTGGATCCTCGAGCACGTCAAGCCGCTCTCGGAGGCCCTGGACTGGTTAGTGGGTGACCCGGGCCAGATCGCGGCGCACGCACAGACCTGGCGCAACATCGCGGGCGCGCTACACGACCGCTCCGTCGACCTGGACCGCGCGGTGCGCTGGGACACCGCCGAATGGCAGGGCGCCGCCGCAGAGGCGTACCGCACCTGGGCGGGACAGCAGAAGGACGCCGTGGGCGCCCTGGCGGGCGCGGCCGAGACGATGGCGGCGATCACCGAGGGCGCCGGGATGCTGGTGGCTGGCGTACGAATGATGGTGCGCGACGCGATCGCCGTGCTGGTGTCCCGGCTGATTTCCTACGCTGCCGAGGAGGTCTTCAGCCTCGGTCTCGCCACGCCCCTGGTCGTCGAGCAGGTCAGCACACTGTGCGCCTCGTGGGGAGCACGGATCGCTTCCTGGCTGCGCGGCCTGGTCCGCAGCCTCGAACACCTGGGCGGCCTGACGGGAAGGCTGGGCTCGGCCATCGAGGCGATCAAGAAGCTGCTCAGCCGCCGACGCGGCAACCGCGAGCGCGGCCTGACCAGCCCATCAGGCAAACCAGACCCCGGGCGCAAACCTCGCGGACGACGTACCGACGCACACCCGACCAGGAAGCGAGACCGTGCGAAGCGGCGCGAGAACGATTCCGCCGATGCCCTCGCTCACGACGGCTTCGACGTGGAGCAGAACCCACCGCCGAAGCCGAACGGCAAGGAGCCCGACTATAAGATCGAGGGCGAGTACTTCGACTGTTACGCGCCGGAGACCGGCAACCTCGACAATATCCGAGGCAAAATGAGCGACAAGGTGGCCGATGGTCAAGCCGATCGCCTCATCCTCAACATGGAGGACACGCCCTGCTCGATGGACGAGATCGCCGGCATGCTGCGCCGCAAACCTATCGCCGGTCTAAAGGAACTCGTCGTGGTCAAAGACGGTAAGGTCACACCTCTCTACCCCTTCGATGAGTGACAGTCATGGCCGACGAATACACCTGGAACGGCGACGCGGACCTCGACACCGGCAGCCTGCGCGACTTCATCGCGACGGTCTCCGGCGGCACTCAGCACCCGGACAGCACCATCTTCATGCCGGGAATGTATGTAACCGCACGCCACGTCACCGGCGACGAGATCAACCCCGCCGTTCGCCTCTTTGGATTCGACCACCGTTTCACGGCGACCTTCCGTTTGTCGTCTCGCGTCGACGAGGCGACATTGCGGCATGCCGAGGCTGTGATGGTCCACACGGTCATCGCGTTCTCGAGCCGGTATGGCGGACGCGGCGTCCTCCTCTTCAACGGAGAAACCGCCGTCCTGGGATACAGCGACGGCGATGTGGTCCTCGCCGCCGACTGGGAGGAGTGGTCCGAGAACAGCGAGATCGCCCCCTTGCTCACCCAGTTCACCAGCCAGGTGCTCCCGCAACCGCTCTTGTGATCCGAGGTACCGGCTCGGTGCCTTTTACGCCACCAGGCGCTCGTCGGCGCCAGTTCGACAAGCCCGTCAGTGCGGGTTGGTGAAGGTCGCCTTCGTGCGCAGCGCCCACTCGATCGTGTCCCGAGCCGTCTCCGCGAACGGCCGGGGGCGGTAGCCCGCCAGCCGCGCGCGCTCGCCCGAGAGCTGGAACACACCGTCGTCGCTGCCATCGCGGGGTTGCACAATGAACCCGCCGAGGTCGTCGACGTTCTCGTCCTGCGTCCACTTGACGGTCGCCGTTCCCCCACCGGCCCGGCGGCAGGCCTCCAGCATCTGGGCGAAGGTCATCGGCGGCGGCACCACGTTGAACGGGCCGGTGCCGATCCGCAGCAGGAATGTGGCAAGGTCACGGACGTCGGTCACCTGCACCGGCTGCGACGACCGGGCCGCGCACGGGACCACCCCGGCGCCGGCCATGGCGATCGCCCAGCTGGTGAACGCGCCGAACGGATCACCGGGACCGCTGATCAGTCCCGCCCGGACGGACGTCGCCCGGCCGGGCATCGCCGCCTCGGCCGCCTGCTCGCAGGCGACCTTCAGGTTGCCGTACTCGCCGTCGTGGTCCGCCGGCAGCAGTTGGGCATTCTCCGACCGGCCCGCCGCGGCCGTGTGGGGGTAGACCGCGATCGAGGACATGAAGACGTACTGCCCGATGCGCGGGGCCAGCAGCCCGGCGGTGGCGGCGACCTGGCGCGGGTGGAAGCCGCTGAAGTCGAAGACCGTGTCCCAGGCGCCGGTGCCGAGCGCGGTCAGGCCGGCCGGGTCGCCGTCCGCGAACCGGTCGCCGATCAGGCGGGGCACGCCGGGAAACAATTCCATTCCCGTACGCCCGCGGTTGAACAAAGTGACGTCGTGCCCCGCTCGCAGGGCGTGCTCCGCAAGGTGACGGCCGAGGTACTTGGTGCCGCCGAGAATTAGCACACGCATGACGGGCTCCTTGGGCAGAATGCCGTGGTGATCGAGACAACGCTGCCCGACTGGCTTCCCGACCTCGACGGCACGACCGTCGGCGGTGATCTGCTGCGCGGCTGGGCGCTGTCGGAAGTCTGGCGGGTCCGCCTGGACGATGCCACCCGGAAGTCGGTGATCGTCAAGCGGGGCGTCGGCGACCTGGCCGGCGAGGCACGGCGCTACCACGAGTTGGTCGTTCCCCTCGGGATTGCTGCGCCGCGGTTGCTCGCCGAGGGCGGCCCCGGGGTGATCGTCCTGGAGGACCTCGGCGGCGACAACCTCGAGGACCGCCCGACCGCCGAAGGATACGAGCAGGCCGTCCACGTCCTGGCCCGGATGCGTGCCGAGTCGGCCCACCGGCTGGCTGCCGACCCGGCGCTAGCCGCCGGACTGCGCCGGTCCACCGCCGATCTGGTGGCCGTGGCGGCACGGGCCGATGCGGCGATGACGGCCCTGCGCCCAGACCTCGCCGGCGCGCTCGACGACCCCATCCGGGCGATGACCGGCCGCCTGGCGCGACTGTCCAGCGAGCCCGAGACCATCGTGCATGGCGACTTCCAGGCCAAGAACCTGCTGCACACCCCCGGCGGCGGGATCGTCACCATCGACTGGTCGGACGCCTACGTGCACCCGCATCTCGGCGACCTCTACCTCCTGCTGCGCGAGGGCCGCAAACAGGGCCGAGTCGACAGCGTACGGATGGAAGTTTTGCCGGAGCTCTTCGCGCGCGAAGCCGGCACCGATCCGCGGACGGTGACCGACCAGCTGGTGACCGGCGGCCTGTGCTGGACCATGAACGCGCTGCGCTGGGTCGTCGAGACCGGTGTCCACGCGGTCCCGGAGTCCCGCGAATGGATCGACGAACTGGTCACCGACCTCCGGGAGCTGGCCGGCGCCGTCCCTCGGTAAATCCGGGGTATCGCAGCCCGCCGCCCACCGGCCTGCGCCGAACAAGAGAGTATCCATGGCGGATGAGGACGCAAAGATCGGCACGCGGTCCACTTGGAGGCGAAAGGTGACTCACTGACGACGCCGGCATAGCCTGCATCACGTGCTTCGACAGCTGAGCAACCTTGCGGCCGGCTTCTCCTGGCGGACGGGAGGACTCGATGTGGGCGAGACTCGGCTCAGGACTCCTTGCGGTGCTGGTCCTCTTCGGCTCCGTCGGGTCGGTTCCGGGCCCCGCCGCTGCCTTCGGCACGATCGACGGCGGCGGGCAGCATCGCGAGCATGAGCGAATCACCCGCGCGGCGGTGGCCTGCCGGGCCCGTACCGGCTCGACCGGTGATTGCTTCGAGCCCAGGTCGGTGGACCAGCTCGCAGGGCACGGGAAGGGTTTCGGTGCCGTCGGAGCCCCGGACCTTACCGAGGTTTCCAACCCGGCCGCGCACTGCGACAACGCTGACTTTCTCGCCGGCGGCTACCCACAGACGCGCGAGGAGGCCACGGCCCGGCTCCTCGACTGTGTCCATCACCTGCGCCGTCGTTTCCGAGAAGCAGTCGACAGCGCCAAGGGTCTACTCGACGAGAAGGGCCAGATTTCCGACCCCGAGGTGGATCTCGCCACCGATTGCACCTTGGATGCGAACGGCGAGCACCGAGCCAAGTGCAAGACTCTGGAGGCCTTTGGCCGAGCCTTGCACGGAGCGCAGGACTTCTATTCGCACAGCAACTGGACCGATGTCGCCGATCTGACCCGGCCCATCGAAGCCGACAACCCGCCGGGCTTGAACCTGCCGGCGCCGTCCCCGGTTCTCGACCTGCGGGGCAGCAGCACGCCACCCGTGCCCGGAAACCTGACGACCGGGTGCTTCGTGCTCCGCGACAGCGTTCCGGGCGTGGGGGCATGCGAACGGCGAGTCACCCATGCCGCGCTGAACAAGGACACCGGCCTGGTCGACCCGACCACCGGCACCGCCTCGGGTCCGACGACGCCGCGAGGCCGAGTGGGCAGCGACTTCGCCAGGGCTGTGACGGCTGCGATCGTGGAAACCCGCCATCAATGGCGCGAATTCCGGGCCGCCCTGGTCAGCTATTACGGCAGCCGAAGGGCATCGCTGATGGCCTGCGCCCTCACTCACGACGATCCGCCGAACGGCTGTCGGGACCGACGCCTGGTGGCCGTCACTCTCGCCGTTTCCAGCGTCCTGGCCGGTGTCCTGGGCGTGGGGATCCTGGTGTTCCTGTCGCGCTACGGGCGGCGCATCGACCGCCCGTCCCGCACGGCGGATCGCAGGCGTTGACGAGCGACCGGAGGAAGATTTCAGGCCGCGGTGGGCTTCGCCGCGGCGAGCGCCTCACGTACGACCTGCGCGCTCGCCGGCGTGCCAGGAATTACCCCGTAAGGACCGTAGGGGGTCACGTAAACCGGGGTGTCCCGCTGGGCGCGCCAGTTCTCAGCGAGCGGACCGGCGTCCACGGTGTCGAAGCCGAGGCTGTCGAAGAGTTCGGTGACCGCTTGCTTGGCGGCGGTGTCGTCACCGGCGATCGGCAGCGCCGATCGGTCCGCGCTGCCCGTCGGCCGCGCCAGGGACCGCAGGTGCTCGAACCAGATGTTGTTGAATCCCTTCACCACGCGGGCTCCCGGGAGGTGCTTCTGCAGCAGCTCACCGGTGGTGCTGGAGCCGTCCTCCAGCTCATCGAAGACGCCGTCGCGCTCCGGGTAGTAGTTGTTGGTGTCGATGACCACCTTGCCCGCCAGGGGTTCCGCCGGGACATCCCGGTACGCCCGCAGCGGCACGGTCACCACCACAATGTCGCCGGCCGCGGCCGCCTCCGCCGGGGTCGCGGCGCGCGCCTTCGGCCCCAGCTCGGACACCAGGTCCTGGAGGGTCTGCGGGCCACGCGAGTTGCTCAGCACCACGTCGTGACCGGCGGCGACCGCCAGGCGCGCCACCGTGCTGCCGATATTGCCACTGCCGATGAGTCCGATCGTCGTCATGTCAGCGGGAACCTCGGCGATCCCCAACCGATTCCGGCCGGCGGCACACCGTGACAGGCGGCACACCGGCACTTGCAGTAGAGGTGCCTGGTTCGTTGCGCGGGCGCCTGGAGCTTGACGTGGCTAGTCAAGTTTGCTTGGTTTGCTTGGTTTGCTTCTTGGTCTGCGCTATCTTCTTTGATGGAGGTGATGTCATGGCGACCATCGAGGTTGACGAGTACACGAAGCACACCGTGTCCTTCGCAGCACGGATGGCAAATCTGACCGAGGGCGGGATTATTCGCCAATTGATCGCGGCCAGCACTCTGCCAGAGGAGAGCCCTCAGCCGACCGACCGCGGCGTGACGATCTACGCGGACTACGAGGGCCACCGGGTGCGCGCTCGATACTTCGAGCCGGCCCGGGTCGAAATCGTCGACGGCCCGCTTACGGGTCAGTCGTTCAAAAGCCCAACGGGGGCCGCACGAGCCGTGGTCAGGCACTACAACCCGGGTATCAACGACAACCGCAACGGCTGGGCGTTCTGGCAGATAGACGACGAGTCAGGCACGCGCATGTCCCTGCAGTCCATCCGACCTCAAGCGATCAGGTCTGGACGAGGCTCCCTGAAGGGCCGAATCGTCGCGTCTGACGACTGGGATTCCACCGAAGTGAACGACAACATCGCACGTGACTTCGGGCTCGCGCCGTGAGCCTCCTGCTCGACACCCACGTGGTGATGTGGTGGCTGGACGACGATCCCACGCTCGCCGACGACATCAAGGACCGCCTCGACCAGGACCCAAACGTGTACGTCAGTTCAGCTACCGCGTGGGAGGTGTCGATCAAGCAGGCTCTCGGCAAGCTGGGCCCGCCCGACCTCCCCGAAAAGATCCGCGACAGCGGTTTCCGGCATCTCGGCATCACCGCCGACCATGGGATCGCCGCAGGCCGATTGCCGATGCATCACCGCGATCCCTTCGACCGCATACTGATAGCTCAGGCTCAAATCGAGGGTCTGACGCTGGTCATTCGCGACGCGCACATCCAGAAGTACGACGTGTCCATCCTGACCGTTTGAGACCACATGTTTGGTCGAACCTCGCCAGCCGATGTAGGGCTCTCCCCAGCCAGGTAGCGGTCGATACGCATCTGCATGGACCTGTCCATCGCCTGTTCGCTGATCGCGTCCGGCGCCTACTTGAACCAGGCAGTCGAGGTACGCTGGCTCCGCGCTACGTTCGCTGGATTGCCATCTCCCATACCTGAGCCCGCGAGCCCGATCAGAGCCACCGTTCGTCGGGCGGGACCCGCATCACGCGGCGGTAGTGCGCTCCAGCGAGGCGGGAAGTTCGTTCTGCCCGAGCAACACCGGGTAGGCGAAGCCGGCGATCAGCCCGCCCACGACCGGCGCGACGATGAAAAGCCATAGTTGACCAAGCGATTCCCCGCCCACGAACAGCGCTGGGCCGATTGACCGCGCAGGGTTCACGGACGTGTTCGTCACCGGGATGCTGACTAGGTGGATCAGCGTGAGGCCGAGCCCGATCGCAATCGGCGCGAAGCCGCGTGGCGCCCGGGTGTCCGTGGCACCGAGGATGACGAACAGGAACACTGCGGTCATCACGACCTCGGCGACAAGCGCAGCAAGCAGCGAATAGCCGCCGGGCGAACGGTCGCCGTATCCGTTGGTCGCGAAGCCGGATGCGGCGACGTCGAACCCGGGCTTGCCTGCCGCGATGACATACAGAACCCCCGCCCCCGCAATTCCAGCCACCACCTGAGTCGCGACGTAGATTGGCGCGTCCCGCCATGGGAACCGGTGGGCCGCGGCAAGGCCCAACGTCACCGCCGGATTGAAGTGGCCGCCAGAGACGTGCCCGACGGCGTACGCCATCGTCATCACGCTCAGCCCGAACGCGAGCGCCACCCCGAGGAAACCGACGCCTAGGTGGACACCGGCAGCACCGAGGAACCCGGCGGCGAGGACGGCAGATCCGCAGCCGGCAAGAACGAGCCAAAATGTGCCGAGAAATTCGGCAGCGACCCGCTTGGAGGTGTTTGGTATCGACGCAGCCATGAAGCCAGGCTCGCATCGCGCCGTCGGCAGCGCGGAGCGTTCTCGCAGGCATCCCCCGTTCGCGTCGCAATCAGCAAACGCCTCCTCCCCGGAGCAGACATGACGAGAGGCCCCCGGTCCGCGCTTTCCGCGGACACAGGGCCGCGCCTCTCGTGGAGGTGCTTGCCTCTTACTTGAACCCCGCGGAGCACCTGCGGCGACTGCGAGACCTGCTCAGACAGCCGGACGTCGACGACATCGTGAGACCAACGTGAACCAGCCGCGGACGAGAAGAAGAGCTCACAGCAGGCGTCGGGACAGCGCCAGCCGATCTGCCGCCTCATCGACCGCGTCGGGCCTCCATTGCTTAGTGACAACTAGGCGTGAGACCATCGTTACTTCCGCCATAGCCACGGGGCGGGGCGCCGAGACGACCAATAAGCTGATATTGTTATCAGGTTATTGGATACATAGCTTGGTGGCCGTGACGACGCCGCCGCGAGGAACCAGGAAGAGACAGGCATGAGCAAGCCCGCCGCGCCCCCGCTCATGGCTATCTTCCGCAGCCAGGTCCAAGCGGAGATCCTGACCTCCGTCATGCTCTCCCCTGGACAGCGCTCGATAGCCGACCTGGCCGCCAAACTCGGCGCCCCCTATGCCACCGTTCATCGGGAAGTAGAGCGCCTCTTGGAGGTTGGCCTACTCAAAGACAGCCGCGTCGGACGCACCCGGCTTCTCAGCCCCAACACGGCCAGCCCCGCCTATCGCCCGTTGCGTGACCTGGTGCTCGTCGCGTTCGGCCCCCGAGAAGTCATCATGCAGGAGTTCAGCGAGCTGAACGGCCTCGAAGGCCTCCTGATCTACGGTTCCTGGGCCGCTCGATACCACGGTGAGGAAGGCCCGGAACCCGGCGATATCGACGTCCTCGTCATCGGCAACGTGGATCGCGATGACACCTTCGAGGCTGCCGAACGCGCACAGGCGCGCCTGGAGCGCGAGGTGAACCCACAACTCGTCACTAGTTCTCGATGGCACGAGGGCGCCACCCCGTTTCTCACCGCAGTGAAGCAGCGCTCGTTGGTCACTCTCGTTGCTCCACCTCCACCCTCCAGCCCGGCGCGCAAAGCCGAGTAACGACTGCCAAGTCAGGAGATAAGCAGTGAACTGGCCGAAAGGCTCCGACGTCATTCAGGAACTCATCGATCGCGGGTACCTCGAGCAGGTGCCGGCCAACCCTGACGAGGCGGCCTACCTGATCGACAAGGCCCGGCTCCACCTCCAGACTGCGCGCGGCCTGGCCGAGGCGGATCCTGAGATCGCCTACGACGCGCTTTACGGCGCCGCACGCAAGGCGCTGACCGCAGTCCTGCGACAACAAGGCCTACGCCCAACCCGCGAAGGCGGCCACGAAGTCGTGATCCAGGCAGCGGAGGCACAGCTGGTACCGCCCGCCGGGCCTATTTTGCGCCCCTATCGACGTCTCCGCCGCATTCGCGGCGCCGGCGACTACCAAGCATCCGAAGGGGCCGTAAACCCCGAGGATGTGGAGGCGGACCTGCCTGTCGCTGAAAAGATCGTCGACTCCGCGGCTGACGTCGTGCCGCACATGCCGGTCTTCACGCCGCACCGCCGCTGAGACACAGGCACGCAACGACACCTACAACTGACCACCGGCAACCGACCCACCTACCGCAACAACCGCAACGCGGGGCTTCCGGGGGCCGTTTCGCCGTGGAGAAGAGCACCGCTGACTTGAACCCGAGACGACCAGCGCGACCATCACGCCGCGGGGCCTCCGGGGGCTCGGCCCCCGGAGCAGACACGACGAGGCCCTCCGATCCGCGCTTTCCGCGAACAGGAGGGCCTCGGGGACTCGTGGAGGTGCTTGCCGCTTACTTGAACCCTGCGAACGGAGTACGCAAGCTCCGTGCGGCCCTCAGCGAGTCGCGCCCGGCCAACACGAGCGGTTTGCCCTGAAGTACGCCTGGGCGTACGCTCAGACGTACGTCATGCCGGATCTTGAGGAGTCACCATGAAGGTGCTGACAATCAGCGACGTCCGCAAGAACTTCGCAGCCGTCGTGGACATGGTGATCGACGACGCCGAAGAGTGCGTCATCCCTCGCGGCGGCGGCAAAGCGGTCGTGATCGTCTCGCTCGACGAGTGGAACGCCATGAACGAGACACTGCATGTCCTCGGCTCAGCGTCGAACGCTCGCCGCCTGCTGGAGAGCATCGCGCAGGCTGACGCCGGCCTGCTCGAGGAGCACCCGCTGCTCGACTCCAACCCCGCCGCTCCCGACTCCGACAAGGAAGCGGCGTGAGCTTACGCATCGTTTTCACGCCCAACGCTTGGCAGGACTACGACGGCTGGCTACGCCGCGACATGAAGATGGCCCGTCGCATCAGCAAGCTGATCATCGATGTTCAGAGAGATCCGCAGGGAACCGGGATCGGCAAGCCAGAGATGCTGAAAGGCCCGCTGTCCGGTTGGTCTTCCCGTCGTATCAACGATGAGCACAGGCTGATCTACCGGGTCCGCGGCAACGACTTGGAGATTGCTGCCTGCCACGGCCACTACCTCGACAAATGACAACATCGGCCGTGTCGCCATTGGCGACACAAACCTCACGGTTCTCGTTGCTGTACACGAGTAACACGATTCCGTCGATTTAATCTCGGGAGACCATCCATCCGCCAAGGTGGGGTGCCATAGCGAAGATCGAACTCAACACGTCACACTGAGAAATCGCGAATTCCCTCGCTCTGAAGGTCGAAAGCCCGACGGAACGCCCACTGAACGTGGCGGCCAAGGTGAGTGCGCTCGTACTTGTCAAGCTGCGACAGGCGGCAGTTGATTGCGATGGCATCACTGTGACTGATTTCTCCGCTTTTCATTCGGAGCGTGGTCTTTCCTTGTCGACCGGCGTCGCCGGCGAAGTCCCGCAATCGAGGGAGTCGCGCCACGTTCGTCAAGTTGACCACGCAAAGCTGAGATGAGTTTCACTGCGTTGGCCGTCCGCTCCCTGTTTTTCACAGTCCAGCAGTAGACGCTGAGCAGCAGTGCAATCGTTCCGGCGGCCAGCAGACCCGGATGGCCAAATGTCGAGACAAACGTGTCAAGCCTATGGAGCAGCGACGCTGTCATGGATTCACACTCCGACGCGACGGACGACGCAGTTCGTACCGGAGATCGAACACCCGGTTGAATAGCCTAAGGACGTAGATCAGCTGGGCACCATATGGACGATTCATCTCGGCAAGGCCGTACAATTCAGCGCGGAACTCCTCGCCGTACCGAGATCTTTGGTCCGGAGGAAGGACGCGAAGAACAATTTCCACAAGCCGTAACGCCTGCTTCCCAGGGCGGGCGCCAACCTCGCTCAGCACGAAGTCATCGACTGGGCGCAATTCCGTACCGTCGACGATATCTCCAGCAAGCCGAACGTCAACGTGAAGGTTGAATCCTGTCTCCTCCAAATCGGACGCAGGGATTTCAGCAAGGGCAATCTGCAGCGATTCGGCGCGGCAGTAGGTGAGGTAGAAATTGCTAACGAGACTCCGGGTGCAAGCCCTGTTGAAATTCTGCCTCCACACTGTCCCCTCGTCCCTCAATACTGCCGACTCGACGAGCACAAGGTTCGTATCACGCTCTTTTGAGAGGACATCTACGAGATCGCTCACCCGCTCCTTTAGAGTAACAAAACGCGACTGGCCCAGCATTTCCAGCAACCACCGCGGCCGCATAGTCGTGGGGATCTCCTCGGCAGTTTCGTACCATTCCCCATGCAGGGATTCAAGCACTTCGACCAGCGGGTGGCACTCCGGGATCCGCTGGGCCAAGTCCCGTGAAACACATAATAGAATTTCGAGGTCGCGCGCTAGTTCCACCGTGATTTCTCGAACCGCCATCATGCGATGCAATCCGGATCGGCGAACCCTACGCCGCGGAAGCGCCGGGCTTCGACCGCAGCCAATGCGGCGCCTGCCCACTGCGCCCCGTCGGAGCTCAGCCTGTAGTACCGCCTACGAGGCCTTCCGGCACGATGTGGGTCGATGTCTTCCCAGTTGGACTCAAGCCATCCCACCTTCTCTAGACGAGCAAGGATGGGATGGATGGTGCCACTGGCGAGCTTCGCGGCTTCACAGATCTCCAAGCCATACTGCGCCTTTGCGGGCGTGTTGAGGAGCGCCCGCAGGACTCGCTGCGTAGCCAGCGTCATCCGCACATCAGGTGGCATGGTCGTACTCTACCTAGCTAAGTCTATCTCTAGCTAGCCCCTCAAGGTGCCCAAGGAACACTTCGGGGAACAGCAGGACCTCGTGGACCATCGCATCGCCGAGGTGTCCCACCTGCGCCAACGCAAGGCAACACACTTAGTCACACGCAGTCACTTTAAGTCACTATCTGGTATCTCATTAGTGCCGCCGTGCTGTCGGGCGATTTGCGAGACCAATTCACCCCGCGACCACCGCACTGCGGGGGTGCGTCCGAGGGCTCGACCCCGGAGCAGACATGAAGAGGCCCCCCGGTCCGCGCTTTCCGCGGACAGGAGGGCCTCAGGGACTCGTGGAGGTAACGAGGGCTTACTTGAACCTCGCCGACCAGGTCACAGAGCTGCGGGCCGCACTCGCCAAGCTCGCCCGGCCCGATGCGCCGGCCGATGAACCTGACCTTGGTAGCACACGACGTGATGGACTTTCGTCGGTGTGCCAGACGGGACAGGAACGACAAGAATGCCCAGGGACGTCCGGCAAGGCGCGGGTTGAAGCTCGCCCAGTACCCGCCACCGGGCTAACCCTTAGCTAAGGAGGACCGTCATGGCCGAGACAGCTGCGCAGTTCAACATCCACGACGCGAAGACAAACCTCTCGCGGATCATCGACCGTGTTGAACACGGCGAAGAGATCATCATCAGCCGAGCCGGAACCCCGGTCGCAAAGGTGATCCCGTTGAACCGCAGGGTCGACAGAGTTGGTCGAGGCTCCCTCGCCGGCCAGCTCGTCATGGCCGAGGACTGGGATTCCCCCGAGGTGAATGAGTCCATCGCGCGTCGCCGATGATCTTGCAGTTGAGATGACAGGGGCTTACTTGAACCTCGCGAAGAAGTCGCCGGGCTTCGTGCCACGATCGCCGAGGTCAGGACTGCTGGGAATCGAGAATGTCTTCGAGAATCAACCGAGCCCTCGGCGGAACCTCTTCCTCCGGGAAGATATCCGCCGAGAGCGCCAGCACCTGGGCGACCGAGGTGAGGCCGAGGTGCGCCACCAACACCTTCACGTCATCGGCGTCCCGACGGCGGCCCGCCAACACTTTCATCGCCAACAGGTGCTCCGGCGAGGCAGCCGAAACTCGCAGACCGGGGTGGTCGAAGACCCTGGAGGCGGCACTGTCACCCCCGGGGGCTATGTAGACGCTGGCCTGCTCGTTCAGCCACCACCGCGGCAGGCCCAGTTCCTCCGCCACCGCATGCGCCTCTTCGAGCACCACACCGTGCGGCTGGAAGACAGCGTCAATGTCGCGTGTAGCTCGGCGGCTGTCGTAGACCATTGACATCGCCGCGCCACCGAAGATGTAAAGATCGGCCACCACCCCCCGGCGCGCGAGCCGTTCGCCCAGCCGCCGGAACGCGTCCTCGATCGCGCTTCGATCAAGCAACACACCGTCGTCGGTCATGCCACTTCCAACTCCTGCCGCGCGACGAACACACCACGGCGCCGAAACGCCGCCGGCGCGTGAACGACAGCATCGACCCTCGCCGCACGACCATTGAACGGGAACCAGAACCGCCGCAAGGACCTGGATCCAGCCCAGTTAGGGCCGTCGCGTCCGTCGCGGGCGGCAACGTGCTCGGCTAGGGCTGCCAGAAACACGTCCCAATGCTCATCGCCCGTACCGACTGGCTCATCCTCAAGCAGCCCCGCACGCGACTCGACAGGCTCCCAGCGGTACTCCTCCAGAAACTCGGCGACCAGGCGCCACCGAACCGAGTCATCAGCGCCGGCCAGCAACGATCCGAGCCGGGCGAGCGTCATGGGCTCATAGACGTTGCGGCGCTCCTTCACCAACAAGACGTTAGTGCACGAGAGCGCCCCGCTGGTCAGTTGGCACGGTGGCCATCGACCTCGCCGAGGGCGAACGTGCGCGGACCGCGCCGCACTTGACAGGTTGCCCCAGAGAGATACCCTCCCTATAGGGAGCCGGAGGGAGAGATATGAAGGTAATCGAAGTAAGCGATGCGGCGTACGAGAGGCTTACATTCGCAGCAGAGATCGCGAAAATCTCGCTATCAGAGGCGGTGGATCGCGCCGTCGGCGCGCCCGCCGGGCCGCACGGTCCGCCTGCTACTCCCGGTGGGACCGCGCCGCCCGGAGACAGTGAGATCGCGATCGCAGTCACGTATCGCAGCCACAGCATCTCCGGCTACCTGAACCTGGAGACCGAGCACGTTCGGATCACAGCCGCACCGAAGGCCGAGCTGATTCGGACATACAAGTCACCGAGCCAGGCGGCCGTAGCAACGGTTCGCACTCTGAACCCTGGACGCCAGCACCCCGAGACGAATGGCTGGCGCTTCTTCTACGCCGAGGACGGACAACTGATCGACCGCCACCGTCACCGGCCGTAACGACTTTGGCAACACCGGGCCGCGAACCGACAAGGCGGCCCCATCTCCTAGATGGGGCCGCCTTGTTGATCTTCAGTGGAGGTGCCGGGAATCGAACCCGGGTCCTTCGTTGTTTTGTCAGGGCTTCTCCGAGCGCAGCTCACTATGCCTCTACTCGGCCCCGGCGTTCACGTGAGCAAGATGCCGTGACGGGCCCAGTCGCAGATTAATCTCGCCGTGCGGTCCCCGCGACCGGGACCGGTTGGCCAACCTTCTAGCTGATGCCGGAAGTCTGAGACGAAGGTGTTCTCAGTCCGACAGACCCGCTACTCGCCTCAGGCGGCAAGTGCGAAGTCAGCGCGATTGTTATCGGCGCTTATTGTTTTCCGACGACCGATTCTCGAGACGACGTCGGCTTCCTCGGCTCGCTTCCCCTGTCTCCACGTACGAAGTCGAAACCAGTCACCCCCCAGTTGTGTACCCACCAACTCTAACCTGTCCGGGCCCGGACTTCATTCCGGTATCAGCCGAGCTGGCACGGCGCGCCGTCGATGGTGCAGGTGGCGGGCTGGATCTTGCCCCTGACCTGCTTCGTTGCCTCGAAGCCCATGCTGATCTTGGTGCCCGGCGCGAGTTGGCCGCCGGTGAAGACGAACGTGTTGCCCTGGCGGTTGAGTTGGGCGTTCCAGGTGTTGCTGACGCCGACGCCCGCGTTTGAGGCGAAGGTCAGCTTGACCGTCCAGGTGCGGGCCGTGCCGCTCTTGTTCGTCACCTCGACGCCACCGATGAAGCCCTGGTCCCAGCTCGTGCCCGCCGTGTAGCGGCCGCTGAAGGCCGCCGGCGGGGCGGGTGTGGGTGGCCGCGTTGTCTGCCTCGGCGTCGGCTTGGTCGTCGCCTTTCCGGGCGGCTTCGGTGCCGCCTTGCTCGGTGTCCAGCGAGCAGTGGCCTTCGACGACGTGCCCACGCCGCCTACGCCCGGGCCCACGACGACAACCACGGGCGGGGTCGTGGGCGGGGTGTCGCTTGCCTGGGCCAACGGGATCAGCGGCGGATCGATACCGAGCATGGGCATCGTCGGCTGGATCATCAGCGGGATTCGGGTCTCCGGTCGGGCCGGTTCGACGGACCGGACCGCCACCCAGGAGACCATGACGACCAGGAGCGTCGCCGCCCCGCCGACGAAGCTGTACCGGCGCAGGGGATAAACGGTGGAGTGCTTGGCAGGCAACTGCGGTCCCTTCGCGCGACTGGGTCAGCCGCCGCGACATTACCGGTCAGTGCATGCCCTTGCTACGGCGACCCATAGCCTTGTTGATCTCTTTCTGGGCATCTCGGGCGGCGAGGTCCTGGCGCTTGTCGTACGCCTTCTTGCCCTTGGCCAGGCCGAGCTCGACTTTGGCGTACCCGTTGTGGAAGTAGACCGACAGTGGCACCAGGGTGAGGCCGTCCTCGCGGAGCTTGCCCATCATCTTGTGAATCTCGTCGCGCTTGAGCAGCAGCTTGCGGACCCGCCTGGGCTCGTGGTTCGTCCAGGTGCCCTGCGTGTATTCCGGGATGTGCATCCCGTGCAGGAAGATCTCGCCGTTGTTCTCGTGGCCGAACGCGTCGACCAGCGACGACCGGCCGGCCCGCAACGACTTGACCTCGGTGCCGGTCAGCACCATGCCGGCCTCGTAGGTGTCGAGGATGGCGTAGTCGTGCCGAGCCTTGCGGTTTGAGGCCACGACCTTGCGCCCCTGTTCGCGTGGCATCGGTGTGCTCCCTGCGGGTGGCAAAAGAAAGGCCCGGCCGAGCGGCCGGACCTGTCAAATGGTACTCGCGGACCGTCAGCAGAGGCATCCGGGTAAATAGTCGAGCGGGTTCTTCGGTACGCCGTCGAAGCGCGTCTCGAAGTGCAGGTGGAAGCCGGTGGAGGCGCCCGTGGTGCCGACCCGGCCGATCACCTCGCCGCGCCGGACGTATTCGCCGTCGCGCACCAGGATCTTGGACTGGTGGCCGTAGCAGGTGGAGAAGCTCCGGCCGCCGCGCTTGCCGTGGTTGATGCAGGTGTAGTTGCCGTACCCGCCGTTCCAGCCGGCCTGGACCACCCGGCCGCCGGCCGCCGCGTGGATCGGGGTGCCGCCGCCGGCGGCGAAGTCCGTGCCCGCGTGCAGTTGCCAGACCCGGTAGTAGGGGTCGTAGCGGGTGCCGAAGCTGCTGGACTTCCAGCCGTGCACCGGCATCAGCAGGTTGCCGCCGAGGTATTCGCCGCCGCCGCCATTCCGGTCGTCCCAGTCGCGCAGCGCACGCTGGATCCTGGCTTCCTCGGCCTTGGCGGCCTCGTATTCGGCGAGGACGGCGGCGCGCTGGGAGCGCGCGACGACCAGGGCCGAGCGGCGGCTCTGCGCCAGCTTGACGACCGTGGCGCGGGCCCGCTGCGCGGCCGCCTGCGCCCGTCTGGCGGCCGCGAGCTTGTCGCCGGCCTCCCGCTCGGCTTCCTCGGCGGCCCGCTTGGCGAGTCCGGCCCGGTCCTGTTCGGTACGGGCGATGCGTCGCGCCCCCATGAACTGGTCGACATTGTCCTGCTGCTTCTGCATGACCTGGTCGACCAGGCCGAGCCGGTCCATGGCGTCCTGCGGGCCGCGCGCGCCCACCAGCATGTTGAGGGTGGCGAAGTTGCCGCCCATGTAGGAGGCCGCGGCGATCTGGTCGACCCGGTCGCGGGCCTCGTCGACACGTTCCTGCGCCTGCTCGAAGCGGCCGGCGATCGCGGTGTAGGACGCGCGGGCGGTGGCGGCTTTGCGCCGGGCGGTGGCGGCCTGGGCCGAGGCGGCGGCGACGATGCCCCGGTTGGTGGCGACCTTCCGCTGCGCCTCGGGCAGCGCGGCGGTGGCGACTGCCAGGCGGCGCGCGGCGTTTCGGGCGGTCGCGGTGGCGTGTTCGAGGATCGCCTCGGCGCGGTCCACCGCGCGGGCCGCGCGCTTGGCGTCGTCCCCGGGCTCGGCGGCGGAGGCCGGTGCGGCCAGCGCCACCGCGGCGGCGCAGAGCACGCTCAGGCCGGCGGCGAGCACGGCGGTGAACCGGCCGGGGCGACGTTGACAAGACTTCACGAGGAGTCACCGTACTCCGACTATCAGTGACAATTCGCGAGTTAGGCGGCTAACCGCCCGAAAAACGCAGTCGCCGCGCACCCTTCATCGGATGCGCGGCGATCGGGACAGATCGGGTCAGACCTTGAGGTAGAACCGCAGGGTGATCCATGCGGTGATCGCGCTGACCCCGGCGCCGACGCCGGCCAGCAGCGGCAACATGAGCCACACGTTGCCGTCCGGGATCGGGGTGAGCACGTTTGTGAGGGCCTGCAGCCGGCCGTCCAGCAGGACGATCTTGCCGATGAAGATGAACCCGAAGCCCAGGATCGCGCCGATCAGGCCGGCCACCACCGCCTCGAGCACGAACGGCGCCTGGATGAACCAGTTGGAAGCCCCGACCAGCTTCATGACCGCGACCTCACGCCGCTTGCTGTACGCCGCCACCTGGATCGTGTTGCCGACCAGCAACAGCGCCGCCATGGCCATGAACGCCGCGACCACGAGGGCCATCACCTGGATCGCGTTGAAGATCTTGAAGACCTTGTCCAGCAACTCCCGCTGATCGACGATGTCCTGGATGCCGGGCATGCCCTGGATCTGCTCCGCGAACGCCTTGTACTGCTCCGGGTCCTTGAGCTTGACCCGGAACGACGCCGGCAGGCTGTCCGGGGTCACCGACTTCACGAAGTCGGGCGAGTCCTCCCAGAGCACCTTGAACTTCTCGAACGCCTGCTCCTTCGTCTCGAACTCCTTGTTCGCGACGAGCGGGTTCGAGGCGATCGCGTTGTCGATCGCGGTGCTCTGCGGCTCGGTGACGTCCTGACGCAGGAAGATCGAGACCTCGACCTTGCCGTAGTAGTAGTTCTTCATCTGGTCGACCTGCATGTACATGAGCACGCTGGCGCCGAGCATCGTCAGGGAGACCGACATCGTGATGATCATGGCGACGGTCATCGTGACGTTGCGCCACAGTCCGACCAGCACCTCGTTGAGGACGTACTTGAAACGCATCGGGGGTTCCTTCCGGGACTCCGCGGCTTACATCAGTTGCGTGCGGGGCGGGGCCCGGCTGTCAGCCGTACACGCCTCGGGCCTGGTCGCGGACGATCCGTCCGCTTTCGATCTCGATGACCCGGCGGCGCATCTGGTTGACGATGTTGGAGTCGTGGGTGACCATCACGACCGTCGTGCCGGTCCGGTTGATCCGGTCCAGCAGTCGCATGATCTCGATAGATGTGTCGGGGTCGAGGTTTCCCGTCGGCTCGTCGGCCAGCAGGATCAGCGGCCGGTTGACGAACGCCCGCGCCACTGCGACGCGCTGCTGCTCACCACCCGACAGCTCATGGGGGTAGCGGTGCTCCTTGCCGCCCAGGCCGACGAGCTCGAGAACCTCGGGCACCACCCGGCGGGCGACGGCCTTGGTCTTGCCGATCACCTCAAGGGCGAATGCCACGTTCTCGTACGCGGTGCGGTTGGGCAGCAGGCGGAAGTCCTGGAACACACAGCCGATCGAGCGCCGGAAGTGCGGGATCTTCCACGACCGCATGGTGGTGACATCCTTCGCGTTCACCACGACCTTGCCGCGTGAGGGGGCCACCTCATGCAGCAGGAGCTTGATGATCGTCGACTTGCCGGAACCGGAGGGGCCGATGAAGAAGACGAACTCACCCTTCTCGATACCGACGCTGACATCGTCCAACGACGGCCGAGACGCCTTCGGATACGTCTTCGTCACGTTCTCGAGCTGAATCACGGGTCGTGAGTCTACGCGGTGTAACGAAAACTCCAAGCCCGGCGGTCACTGGATTTTGGCACATTCAGCGCCGACGGCGGTGCCCCTCCCCCGGACGGACACCGCGAAACACCGTCCCGGATACGCCGCCTGACCGTTCGTTCAGGCGGCGTGTCGGCGCCGGCTCAGCCCTTGATCTGAGTCTGCTTGCGCCACCGGATCCCGGCCGCGATGAACTCGTCGAGCTCGCCGTCGAAGACCGAGGTCGGGTTGCCCGTCTCCTGCTCAGTGCGCAGATCCTTGACCATCTGGTACGGGTGCAGGACGTAGCTGCGCATCTGGTCGCCCCACGATCCGGTGGTGTCGTGCTTGAGGCCGGCCATCTTCGCCTCCTCCTCCTGGCGCTTGCGTTCGAGCAGTCGCGCCTGGAGCACCCGCATCGCGGAGGCCTTGTTCTGCAGCTGAGACTTCTCGTTCTGACACGTCACGACGATGCCGGTCGGAATGTGCGTGAGACGCACAGCGGAGTCGGTGGTGTTAACGCTCTGTCCACCAGGCCCGGACGAACGGTAGACGTCGACCCGCATTTCGTTGTCCGGAATGTCAATATGGTCAGTCTGCTCGACCACCGGCATGACCTCGACGCCGGCGAAGCTGGTCTGCCGCCGGCCCTGGTTGTCGAAGGGGCTGATCCGCACCAGGCGGTGGGTGCCGGACTCGACGCTGAGCGTGCCGTAGGCATACGGCACCTTGACGGCGAAGGTGGCGGACTTCAGGCCGGCCTCCTCGGCGTACGACGTCTCGTAGACCTCGGTGGGGTAGCCGTGGCGCTCCGCCCAGCGCAGATACATCCGCATCAGCATCTCGGCGAAGTCGGCGGCGTCCACACCGCCGGCGCCCGCGCGGATGGCCACGACGGCCTCCCGCGAGTCGTACTCGCCGGAGAGCAGGGTGCGGACCTCCATCTCCTCGACGGCCTTGGTGAGGGAGATGAGCTCGTGGCCGACCTCCGCGACGGAATCCTCGTCGCCCGCGTCGTTGGCCATCTCCAGCAGGAGCTCCGCGTCGTCGATGCGCTGGCGGAGCCGCTCGAGCCGGGAGATCTCCCCGCTGAGGTACGACAGGCGCGAGTTGACGTCCTGGGCGCGTGCCTGGTCGTCCCACAGGTCGGGGGCGGAGGCCTGCTCCTCGAGCACCACCTTGTCTCGGCGCAGCTTGTCCACATCGAGGACGTTCTCGATGTTGCGCAGGGTGGCGTCGAGGGCTTTGAGCTGTTCGGGAAAGTCGGCTGCACTCACGACTGTCGAGAATACGCCGCCCGGCCGGTCAACCGGCCGGGCGGCCGCTACTTGGGTGATATCGGTGCTACTCCGCCGGGGCGACCTTAAGCCAGCTCAGGGCCGCCTTGTGGTACGCGACCGCGAACTCCAGGGCGGCCGCGCCGTACGCGTCGCCCGCCTTCTTGGCCTCCTTGGCCTGCTCGCGAGCCATCGCCAGCGCCTCCGAGTGGTACTCGTTGGCGCCGGTGTAGAGCGTTTTGAGCTGGTTGCCGGAATGCTGCTGGCCGAAGGCCACCCGCAGCGCGACCGGGTTACGGATCGCGTCGCGGCCCGGCGACTCGGCGAGCCAGCGGCTGAAGGCACGCTTGCCGCTGGCGGTGATGGCGTAGGGCTGACTGGACCGGGGCCCGGGCTTACCGAGACGGACGAATCCCATCTCGGCCAATACGGGCAATTCGCGGTAGACCTGGCTCCGCGTCATCGACCAGTAGGGCCCGAGACGGCGTTCGGCAGCCGCCATGAGCTGTCCACCGGTCATCGGGCCCTCGTGGAGCAGGCCCAGGAGGGCGGCAGCCGTGGGATTGATTTGAGAGTCGGGCATGCCTTCTACGCTGCCACTTTGTCGCCCCGGCGTCCAGGATTTCGCCCGATCCGTCCAATTTGCGTCTCCACAAGCGACTGTCCCGCACAGACAGTCCGACCACGAGGGTCGTGACCGGGCGTTTTACCGTTGACCAGGACTCTCAGGAGGTAAGATGGTGCACTGAAACGGTCAGACGGCGCTGCGCGTCGGCAATCCCCCCAAATGAGGCAGGCCGCCGCGTGAAGAACACGCAGCGGCCCACGAACGGGGACAATCAGCCCATATGGGGATACTGCCAGGTCGTCGGCGCCTCGAAAGTTTCCTTGATCGTCCGCGGCGAGACCCACCGGTGCAGGTTCAACACCGAGCCGGCCTTGTCGTTGGTGCCGCTGCCCCGGGCGCCACCGAAGGGCTGCTGCCCGACGACCGCGCCGGTCGGCTTGTCGTTGATGTAGAAGTTGCCCGCCGCGTCGCGCAGGGCGGTGGCGGCCCAGTCCACGACCGAGCGATCGGTGGCGAAGATCGAGCCCGTGAGCGCGTAGGGCGAGACGGACTCGGCCTGCGCTACCGCGTCGGCGAAGGAATCGTCGGCATAGACGTGCACGCCCAGGATCGGCCCGAAGTATTCGGTCGTGAAGATCTCGTGCGCCGGGTCGGTGGACTCCACCAGGGTCGGTGCGACGAACCAGCCCTCGCTGTCGTCGGCCGAGCCGCCCGCCAGCACGGTGCAGGAGGCGCTGTTCTTGATCCGGTCGAGCGCCGAGGCGTGCTTGGCGAACGCCCGGCCGTCGATCACCGCGCCGCCGAAGGTGGACAGGTCGGTGACGTCGCCGTACCGGATCGAAGCGACCGAGGCGGCGAGCCGATCGCGCAGGCCGCCCTCCCAGATCGAGCGCGGCACATAGGCGCGGGAGGCCGCCGAGCACTTCTGGCCCTGGTATTCGTACGCGCCGCGGATCAGCGCGGTGTGCAGGATGTCCGCGTCGGCGCTGGCGTGCGCGAAGACGAAGTCCTTGCCGCCGGTCTCACCCACCAGCCGCGGATACGTCTTGTAGCGGTCGATGTTCGACCCGACCTCGCGCCACAGGTGCCGGAAGGTGGCCGTCGAGCCGGTGAAGTGGATGCCGGCCAGATACGGATCGGCCAGCACCACGTCGGACACCGCCAGGCCGTCCCCGGTGACCATGTTGATCACACCGGGCGGCAGGCCGGCCGCCTCGAACAGCCGCATGGTGAAGTGCGCCGAGAGCTGCTGGGTCGGCGACGGCTTCCAGACCACTGTGTTGCCCATCAGCGCCGGGGCCGAGGGCAGGTTCCCGGCGATCGCGGTGAAGTTGAACGGCGTGATCGCGTAGACGAAGCCTTCCAGCGGGCGGTGGTCGAAGCGGTTCCACACGCCCGGCGAGGACTGCGGCTGCTCGCCCAGGATCCGCTCGCCGAAGGCGACGTTGTAGCGCAGGAAGTCGATCAGCTCGCAGGCCGCGTCGATCTCGGCCTGCTGCACCGACTTCGACTGGCCCAGGATCGTCGCCGCGTTGAGCGTGTCGCGCCAGCCGCCGGCCAGCAACTCGGCGGCGCGTAGGAACACCGCGGCCCGCTCGCTGAACGGCAGGGCGCGCCAGCCGGGGGCGGCGCGCTTGGCGGCGGCCACCGCCGCGGCGGCGTCGGTGTGCGTGGCGTTGCCGGCGACGCCGAGGACGTGGTGGCGCTTGTGCGGCTGGACCACCTCGATCGGCGCGCCGCCGCCGAGCCTGCGCTCGCCGTCGATCGTCATCGTGAGCTCCACGCGCTCGCCGGCCATCGCGTCCAGCCGCGCCCGCAACGAGGCCCGCTCGGGGCTGCCCGGGGCATAGCCGCGAACCGGCTCATTCCGCGGCTCCGGCACGGCAAGCAGGGCGTCCATCACGTACTCCTCAACCTCGTGGGTTCTACCTGGTGGTGGTAAGTCTTCAGTCCGGCCAAGGGCGGTGGCGGGGTGGTCGGATGGGGACATTGTGTGTCGGGATCCATCCTCGCACGCAGCCGACGGCCGTCCGGGGCCCTCACGGGTCGCTGGGGGTCCGCGTACCCTGAGGGCCATGAGTACGGCGGACAGCGAGGTCAACGCGGCCCAAGACGCTCAGGACGGCGCGGAGCAGGCACCCTCGCGGGGGGTGCTGCTGGCCGCCGTCGGCGTCGTCTGGATGGCCGCGATGCTCTGGACCGCCCGGGCCACGATCACCGGCCGCGCCGACGCCGAGATGGAGGTCACCTCCACCGCGTACGCGATGCCCGGCGCGGTCTCCGCCAGCCTGGTCGCGGGCGCGGCCCTCGGGCTCGCCGTCCTGGCCTTCCTGACCCGCGGCGGCCGCACCCCGGGCGTCACGGTCCGCTTCATCATCGCGACCGGGACCGGCCTCGCGGCCGGCCTGCTGGGCGCGCTCTCGATCATCACGATCAACACCGAGGGCTGGCTGTACGCGGTCGTCGGCGGCACGGTCGCGGCCGCGGCGACGATCGGCGGCGCCCTCGCCGGGTTCCGCGTCCGGCGGGTGACCGCGGCGGTCTGCTGGGGCGCGGTCGCCGTCTTCGTCGTGGGCTTCGTGCTCAACGTCCTGCAGGAGATGCTGCTGCCGATCTTCGGCGCCGGCGACACCGCCGCCTCGCAGACCAACGCCGCGAGCTGGTTCGCCCTGCTCCAGTCGGTGCTCAGCGGCCTGGCCGGCGGCGTCGCCGCGTACCAGGTGCTGCGCCGGTCCCGGCGCCGCGCCGCCGGGGAGGACCTGCGCTGGCCGCTGTACGCGCTGGCCGGCGCGGGCCCCGGCCTGCTGCTGGTCGTCGGCGAGGGGCTGACCCGGACGGCCGGCTCGCGGGTGCTGGAGCTGGCCGGCAAGGTCAGCGAGCTGGAGCTGACGGTTCAGCAGATGCTGAGCGGGTCCCGGCTCAACAACGGGCTGATCGTGCTCTTCGTCGGCGCGTTCACGGCGATCATCGCGGTGGGCCGCACGCTGGGACCAGCGGCGAGCCCCGAGCCCGTCGCCCCGGCACCGGCCGACCCGGCGCCGCCGGCCGACCCCGACGAGGTCGAGCAGGCCGCGCGCGCCGGCGAGCCGCAGACCGTGCCGGCCCGCCCGGAGGAGTGACGCCGGGTCAGATGAGTTCGTTGAGCTCGGTGACCGCGTACCACTCAAGCTCGTGATCCTCGGCCCCGTCCACGGTGAACTGGGCGTCGGGGTCCCCGGCCTGGGCCTCCTCGACCACGTCGGCGGCGGCGCCGACGTCCTCGGCGGCGCTCACCCCGTCGACGTGGATCGAGGCCACCTCCTTGAACGAGACCGGCTGCGGCAGCCGCACGGTGCTCGAACCGAGCTCGACCTCCTCGCGGACCAGCGCGGTCGAGTCCACGTCGGCCGAGATGACCACGCGCCGGCGCGGCGCCGCCGGGTCGTGCCGCAGCAGCTGCAGGGCGGCCTGCGCGGCGCGGGTGAAGGCCACGTACTCCAGCTCCTCCTCGTCGCCCTCGGCGTACCACTCGCGCAGCGCCGGGGTCACGGCGTGCGCGACCGTCGGTCCGGCGCCGAGCTGCCCGGACGCCCGCATCTCGGCCAGCATCGGTACGGTGGCCGGCACGTAGACCCGGACCAGATCTGTGATCGGCACTCTTCCCCCTGCGGTTCGACCGTCCCCTAGTACACCGCCGCGCAGGCTACCGGAAGGCCGGTTCCACCGGTCGTATCCCTTTCGGTGTTTTCAGCATCCGCAGGGTGCTACCAGGGGATCCGCCTCGCGGGCGACCTCGCCGGCGGGGGTGAGCAGGGCAAACCCCTCCCGCGCCCAGTATTCGACGCCGCCGAGCATCTCCCGGACCGCGTACCCCCGCAGCGAGAGCGCCAGGGCCGCCCGGGTCGCGCCGTTGCACCCGGGCCCCCAGCAGTAGGTGACGACGGGCACGGCCGGGTCGAGCAGGCCGGCGACGCGCCCGCCGATCTCGGCGGTGGGCAGGTGCAGGGCGCCCGGGATGTGGCCCTGCCGCCAGGCGGCTGCCGACCGCGAGTCGACGAGGACGAAGCCGGGCTCGGCGGCGCCCAGCGCGGCCTGGACGTCCGAGACATCGGTCTGGGTGGCGAGGCGCTCGGCGAAGATCTCGGCCGCTCTCGTGGGGGTCATCATGGTCAACACGCTATTTTCCCGGCCGCCCGGTCAGCAGGCCGTCTCCACGGTCTCTGCTTGTCGCGGCGCTCGAATCAACGGTAGTTTGCGCCCATGCCCGTGGATCCCACGATCGATCGGACGGACTGGCGCCTGCTGGAGGAGTTGCAGCGCGACGGCCGGGCCAGCTATGCCGACCTGGCCCGGGTCGTGGCCATGTCGCCGAGCGCGGTCGCTGAGCGGGTCCGCCGGCTGGAGGAGACCGGCGTGATCGCCGGCTACCGCGCGGTGGTGGACCCGGAGCGGGTCGGGCTGCAGGTGATGGCGATGGTCCGGCTGCGCTATCCGCACGGGAACTACCGGCCGTTCCACGCGTTGCTGGACAGCACCCCGGAGATCATCGAGGCGCACCACGTGACGGGTGAGGACTGCTTCGTGCTCAAGGTGCTGGCCCGCTCGATGCGCCACCTGGAGGAGGTCGCCGGCCGGATCTCGGGCCTCGGCGCGGTGACCACGAGCGTGGTCTACTCCAGCCCGCTGCCGGGCCGGGCGCTGGCGGCCGGGGATCAGGGTCAACCATCGTAGGCAAACGGTGGCAAACTGAGGCCTGACATCGTCAACGAGCCGGGCGGACCGGCGTGGGGAGATCCGGCGTGGAGCCCAGGTTCATGCTGCTGTCCGACGTGGCGGCCGAGCTGAACGTCTCGGACTCGCAGGTCTACCACATGGTCCGCAGCGGCGAGCTCCCGGCGATCAAAGTCGGCGGCCGCGGCCAATGGCGCGTGGAGCGCACGAGACTCGAGCAGTACATCGAGCAGAAGTACCGCGAGACGGCCTCCTGGGTGGAGCAGAACCCGCTGACCGACCGCGACCCCGACTGACTCCGTTGTCCACAGGGGCAGACGCCCGTCATTGACGTACCTCGACGCGCCCCGTCAGAATCGCTGTCACAGGCAAACGAAGGCAAACGCAAGGATTGGCGGGTGCGATGTCGACGGTCGAGGTGACAAGGCAAGGCCCAAGACCAGCGATCCGGCTGCGCCGGGCGCCCCGCCACGAGCCGCCGTACGACGACGAGCGGGATCCGCGCGCCTGGCCGTTCCCCCACCAGCTGATCCTCGACTGGTCGAGGCCGGCGATGGCCCCGTTCGGCTCCGCGGCGGCGCTGGCGCTGGCGTCGACGTCGTTGGCGGCGGCGCCGGCTCCGCGGCGGCGGACGGCGGTGACCGGGGTGTCGGCCGAGGCGAAAGCCGCGGTCCGCCGCTTCGTGAGCACCTGCGTCGAGGTGCTGAACGGCTACCGCCCCGCGGCCCACCTCCGCAGGCTGTCCCAGCCCCGGGAAGCGGCAACGGTGGTGGCCCAGGGGCTGGCCGGGGCGCGCCGGGTGACGGCAGCCCGCCAGGCCCGCATCACAGGACGGACGCCCCGCCCCCGCCGCCCGGCCCCGGCGGCGGTGGTCCGCCTGCTGCTCTGCGAGCCCCGGGAGGGCGCCGTGGAGGCGGCGGCGATCCTGCTGATCGGCGACCGGACCCACGCCATGGCGCTCCGCCTGGAACTCCACGACGAAGCCTGGCAGGCGACGATCCTCCGCCTGATCTGATGACCCCGGGGCGTCCACTGAGCGGCAAAGGCGGTGGCCGCCCCGGCCTCCACCAACCGCGGCGCCACGAGGGAACGAAAACGGCCCGCAGGAACAAACCTGCGGGCCGTGATCAGAACGGATCAGACAGCTCCGGGCGCACCGTGGCACCGCTTGTACTTCTTGCCGGACCCGCAGTAGCAAGGAGCGTTCCGGGACGGCCCGTTGCTGGCCTCGGCCTGCCCGGAAGCCCTGGACCGACCGGCCGAGGTGTGCGCTGGCCCGGCCGGGACCACGGGAGAGCCGAGCCCCAGAGCGGGCGCCTGCGGCTCCTGTTGGATCTGCGGCGCCCCGGCACCGGCCTCACCGTCGATGGTCGGCGCGGTGTATTGCAGGGCCTGCGGGCGGCGGTTGCCACCCAGGCCCTTGGCCCGGACCTCGACCCGCGACTCGCCGTGCTCGTCCGAGGGGGTCATGTTGCCGGGCATTGCGACTGCCTTGCTCGGGTCGACCGTGACGGTGGGCGCTTCCTCGACCTGGACCTCGAGGTTGAAGAGGAAGCCGACCGCTTCCTCCTTGATGCCCTCCATCATCTGGTTGAACATGTCGAAGCCCTCGCGCTGGTATTCCACGACCGGGTCGCGCTGGGCGTACGCCCGCAGGCTGATGCCTTCCTGCAGGTAGTCCATCTCGTAGAGGTGCTCGCGCCACTTGCGGTCGATCACCGCGAGCAGCACCTGGCGCTCCAGCTCGCGGACCGCGTCCTCGCCGAGCTCTTCCTCGCGGGCCGCGTACGCCGCCTGGGCGTCCTTCTTCAGCTCCTCGATCAGGTATTCCTGGTCGAGGGTGCTGCGCTCGCCGCCGGAATTCTCGACCAGGTCCTCGACGGTGATGCTGACCGGGTAGAGGCGCTTGAGGCTGACCCAGAGCTGGTCGAGATCCCAGTCCTCGGCGTAGCCGTCGGAGGTCGCCGCCGTGACGTAGTCCGCGGTCACGTCGTTGATCATGTGCTGGGCCTGGTCGTGCATGTCCTCGCCGTCGAGCACGCGCTTGCGCTCGGCGTAGATGACCATGCGCTGCTTGTTCAGCACCTCGTCGTACTTGAGGACGTTCTTGCGGATCTCCGCGTTCTGGCCCTCGATCTGGGTCTGTGCGCTGCGGATCTGCCGGGTGACCATCTTCGACTCGATGGGCACGTCCTCGGGGATGTTGAAGCGGTCCATGACCGCCTCGACCGCGCCCGCGCGGAACCGCTTCATCAGGTCGTCCTGCAGCGACAGGTAGAACCGGGACTCGCCCGGGTCGCCCTGCCGGCCGGAGCGGCCGCGGAGCTGGTTGTCGATGCGGCGCGAGTCGTGCCGCTCGGTGCCCAGGACGTACAGACCGCCGGCGCCGGTGACCTCGTTCGCCTCGGCCTCGCAGGCGTCCTTCCAGTTCGGCAGGACCTCTTCGAGCGCCTTCGCGTATTCCTCCGCGTCCTCGACCGGGTCGAGGCCGCGCTGGCGCAGCTCGCTGGCGGCAAGGAACTCGGGGTTGCCGCCGAGCAGGATGTCGGTGCCGCGGCCCGCCATGTTGGTGGCGACCGTGACGCCGCCCTTGCGGCCGGCCTGCGCGATGATCGTGGCTTCCTGGGCGTGGAACTTGGCGTTCAGCACGCTGTGCGGGATGCCACGCTTGCGCAGCAGGGTCGAGAGGATCTCGGAATTCTCCACCGAGACCGTGCCGACCAGCACCGGCTGGCCGGTCGCATGCCGCTCGGCGATGTCCTCGATGACCGCGTTGAACTTGGCCTTCTCGGTCTTGTAGATGACGTCCGGGTGGTCGATGCGGATCATCGGCCGGTGCGTCGGGATGGACACGACGCCGACCTTGTAGACCTGGTTGAACTCGCCGGCCTCGGTCTGCGCCGTGCCGGTCATGCCGCCGAGCTTGTTGTAGAGCCGGAAGTAGTTCTGCAGCGTGATGGTCGCCAGGGTCTGGTTTTCCTGCTTGACCTCGACGCCTTCCTTGGCCTCGATGGCCTGGTGCATGCCCTCGTTGTAGCGGCGGCCGTGCAGGATGCGCCCGGTGAACTCGTCGACGATCAGGACCTCGCCGTTCTCGTCGACGATGTAGTCCTTGTCCTTGCGGTACAGCTCCTTGGCCTTGATCGCGTTGTTGAGGTAGCCGACCAGCGGGGTGTTCACCGACTCGTACAGGTTGTCGATGCCGAGGCGGTCCTCGACCCGGGAGACGCCGCGCTCGGTGACCGCGACCGTGCGCTTGGCCTGGTCGACCTCGTAGTCGCCCTCGCCGTCCGTGCCCTTCTGCAGGCGGCCGACCAGGGCGGCGAACTCGCCGTACCAGCGGGCGGAGTGCTCGCCGGGGCCGGAGATGATCAGCGGGGTGCGGGCCTCGTCGATGAGGATCGAGTCCACCTCGTCGACGATGGCGAAGTTGTGGCCGCGCTGGACCAGCTCGGACGCCGACCACGCCATGTTGTCGCGCAGGTAGTCGAAGCCGAACTCGTTGTTGGTGCCGTACGTGATGTCGCACTCGTAGGCGGCACGGTGCTCGGCGGACGGCCTGTTCGGCGCGATCACGCCGACGGTCAGCCCGAGGAACACGTGCACCCGGCCGACCCACTCGGCATCGCGCTGGGCCAGGTAGTCATTGACCGTGATGATGTGCACACCCTCGCCGCTCAGCGCGTTGAGGTAGGCCGGGAACACGCCGGTCAGCGTCTTGCCCTCACCGGTCTTCATCTCCGGGATGTTGCCGAAGTGCAGCGCGGCGCCGCCCATGAGCTGGACGTCGTACGCACGCTGCCCCAGCACCCGGCGGGCACCCTCGCGGGCCACTGCGAACGCCTCCACCAGCAGCGAGTCGAGCGCCTCGCCGTCGGCGACACGCTCCTTGAACTGCTCGGTGCACTCGCGCAACTCGTCGTCGGTGAGGTCGGTGTAGTCGTCCTCGATCGAGTTGACGGCGTTAGCGATCGCCTTGAGCCGACGCACCATGCGGCCTTCGCCGGCGCGCAGGAATTTTTCCAAAATCGACACGGGTCAACGCTCCCCTAGACGGTCTGCCGAACCATCGTAGGCGTCTTGTCTGGGCGGCCGTGACCCGAGCCTCCGGTTAACCTCGCAAAGAGGGCTAAACGGGGCGACAAGTTCGCTGACAGCGCATCGGGTCGGGCGCCGCAACCTTTTGGCGGCCCGGGGCGTGTCGGGCAGGATGTCCGCGTGAGAACGGTCCGGATCCGCGCCGACGAGTTGCTCCTGCGCCCGTGGCTGCCCACCGACGCCGAGGCCGTGTGCCGGGCGTGTCAGGACCCGCTGCTGCACCGCTGGGTCTCCGGCCTGCCGTGGCCGTACCGGATCTCGGATGCCGCCGCCTTCGTCGGCGAGCTCGCGCCGCGCTGGCTCGCCGACGGCGGCGCCCTGCACCTGGGCGTCTTCGCCGGGGAAGCCGGGGAAGAAGGCGAGGAACTCCTCGGCAGCGTCGCGCTCAACGCGATCGACCGGGCCGCCGGCACGGCCGAGATCGGCTACTGGACGGCGCCCTGGGCGCGGGGCCGCCGGGTCGCCGAGCGCGCCGGCCGGGCCCTGCTGGAGTGGGCCTTCGGCGGCGGCCAAGCACCGCCCGGCAGCGAAACGAAGGCCACCGGGCTGGGCCTGGCCCGGGTCGACTGGCGGGCCACCGTCGGCAACCACGCCTCCCGGCTGACCGCGCTGCGGCTCGGCTTCACGATCATCGGCGAGCGGCCCGGCGCCGGGCCGGCGGGCCCGGACCGCTGGCTGGCCTACCTGCTTCCCGGCGAGCTCACGGCCGCGGGCACGGACGTCCCCGATCCGGTACGCCGGACGGCCCGCACGTTCGCCGGCGCCCACCCGACGCTGGCCGCCGCGGAGGTCACCCTGCGCCCGCCGACCCGCGAGGACGTGCCCGGCATCGTCGAGTGCCGCCGAGATCCGGAGACCGCCCGCTGGTTCGGGGTGCCGCAGCCCTACACGCGGCAGGACGCGCTCGTCCACGTGGAGCGCAACGTGCCGCGCCGGTGGGCCCGGGGCGCCGAGGCGGTCTTCGCGATCGCCGGCGCCGGCGACGCGTACGTGGGCTCCATCGATCTCCGGATCCGGGCCGCCGACGCCGGGGTGGGTGAGATCGGTTTCGCCGTCGCGCCGCGCTCGCGTGGGCGTGGCTACGCGGGCGCCGCGGTCCGCGAGATCTGCCGCTGGGGCTTCGCCGAGCTGGGCCTGAGCCGGATCGAGTGGCGCGCCGAGGCGGGCAACGATGCGTCGCGGCGGGTGGCGGAGAAGGCAGGCTTCACGGTGGAAGGGCTGCTGCGGCAGGCCCTGACCGCCGGCGGGAGACGGCGGGACTGCTGGGTGGGTTCGCTGGTGAGAGGTGAATTGTCATGATCGTTCCTACCCTGGCGGGTGTCGGCGTCCGGCTGCGCGGCCTGTCCCCGCGCGACGTCGACGACCTGGTCACCGGCTATGCCGACCCGGTGCTGCAACGGTTCATGCCGCCGCTGCCGGTGCCGTTCACGCACGCCCAGGCCCGGGATTACGTCAGCGACGTGGCGCCGGGCATGTTCGCCGACGGCGGCGGCCTGTGGGCGATCGCCGACCCGGTCACCGACCGCCTGCTCGGCGGGATCGGCCTGGACAAGGTCGTGCCGCACCGGGGTCAGTGCGAGGTCGGCTACTGGGTCGGTCCGTGGGCCCGCGGCCGGGGCGTGGCGACGGCGGCGGTGCGCGCGGTGACCGAGCACGCGTTCCACACCGGCATGGCCCGGATCGAGCTGCTCACCCACCGGGAGAACGCGGCCAGCCAGCGGGTCGCGCTGGCGGTCGGCTACCAGTTGGAGGGGGTACGCCGCGCGGTGCTGCCCAACCGCGACGGCGGCCGCGACGATCTGCTCGCCTACGCCCGGCTGACCGGCGACGAGCCGGGCGCGGCCGAGCGCCTGCTGCCCGACCTGCCGGGCGGCGAGCTGACCGACGGCGTGGTGACGCTGCGCCCGCTGGCCCCCGACGACGTGGGCTTCTACGCCGAGTTGCACAGCGTGCCGGACGTCGTGGCCACCAGCGTGCCTCCGGTGCCGCCCCCGGCGGAGGCCCTGGCCCGGCGGTGCGCGTGGGCGCAGTCGCTTTGGCTCGCGGGCGAGCGTGCCGACATGATCATCGTGGACGCCGCCACCGGCGCCAACGCGGGCGAGATCGGGCTGTACTACCAGGAGCCGCGCACCGGGCAGGCGATGATCGGTTACAGCATGCTGCCGGGCTGGCGGGGGCGCGGCTTCCCGACCCGGGCGGCGCAGCTGGTGTCGTTGTGGGCCTTCGCCGAGACGGGCATCGCGCGGCTGATCGCCGGCACCCTGCCCACCAACCTCGGCTCGCAGCGGGTGCTGGAGAAGGCGGGCTTCAAGCAGGAGGCATATCTGCGCTCCCGGTTGCCGGGCAACGACGGCCGGCGCGTCGACGACGTGCAGTTCGCGCTGCTCGCGGAGGATCTGCTGGCGGAAGCGGCGCGCCTGGACGGCTGACGCACGGGATCGCCGCACGTCAGCCGGAGGGCTTGCTCAGCTCAGGCCGTTGCTTCCAGGCTGAGAATGCCGTAGTCGTACCCTCGGCGCCGGTATACGACGCTGGGCCGGCCGCTCTCCTTGTCTTGGAAGAGATAAAAGTCGTGGCCGACGAGCTCCATCTGGAAGAGAGCGTCGTCGACGGTCATCGGGTCGGCGGGGTGCTCTTTCTCCCGCACGATGCGCCACGGCTGGTTGTCGTCGTGTTCCAGCAGGTCGGTCGCCACCGCGGACCCCTGGTCCTGCGGCGTCAGGCTCGGCAGATCGGTCGGAAGTTTGGCGGTGGCTTCGGCGACGGATACCGGCGCGTGCCGCCCGCGGTGCACCCGGCGACGGTCTGCGGCGCGGCGCAGGCGGCCGTCGAGTTTGGTGATCGCGCTGTCCAGCGCGGCATAGAAGTCCTTGGCGCACGCTTCGGCGCGAATCACCGGTCCCCTGGTCACCACGGTGATCTCGACGCGCTGGCAGATGTCGGCCTGCCGGGGATTGCGTTCGTGGAACAGCTCCACGTCGACCCTGATCAGCTTCTGGTCGTAGCGTTCGACCTTGGCCAGCTTGTCTGCGACATGTTCCCGGTAGTGGTCGGGAACCTCTACGTTGCGGCCCTTGACGACAATGTCCACTCGTGACCTCCCCCAACATTTCGTACCTGCGGGCGCCCTGCGACGGGGTGCCGGGGGCGCCGTACTACGACGCGGTGTGCTGGCTTCGGCGATGCCCGGGATCACGGAGCGAACCCGCGCGAATCACCGAATCGGCTAACGAGGACGCTCCTTTCCGGTGCGGCGGGCCGCGCCCGTATCGACGGGCACTCGACTTCGCTCCGGTGGCGGGTAAGTCGCGGACGCTTACCCTCGTCACCAAGACGCTAACCTGCGGATGGCCGCTCGTCACCCCTCGTTCGGGGAACGGACCCACGGACTTTCGGCCCTGGCGGGCCCGCGGTGGGTGCCCGGACCCGGATCTGCGAGCGCGCCCGGCGCAGCCTGGTGGCTGCCAGCACCGCGGCACCCGTGACCTGCATGTCCGCCTCCCGAAGACGACGTGCCACCGCGGCCAGCGTGGCCCCCGTCGTGACGATGTCGTCGACCACTATCAGCGTGCCTCTCATCGTCGGTCGGCGTCGCAAAATCGGGATCCGGGCACCCTTGATTCGCAGCGAACTCTCAGCCGCAGTAGCACGACCGGTAACATCCAGTGACGCAGAGTCAGGTCGCGGGAGCGCCCGCAGCGGCTGAATGACGTCAGCGTTCCAGCCGGCCAGCCGCAGCCGCCGCACCGCGTGTGTGGCCAGTCGCGCCATGTGGTCGCCATGCCGCTCCCGCGCGGCCGCCGCCGTCGACGGCACGGGAATCAGCCGCACCGGCGTCGCCGGTCCGGCGCCGCCGCGCCGGGCGGCCTCGGCGACCGCCACGGCGAGCAGGGTGCCCAGCGGCCGGGCGAGCCGGTGCCGGCCCTTTTCCTTGTACGCGAGCAGCACACCCCGCAACGGCCCCCCGTACGGCCCGACAGCCGCGCAAAGGGGCATCCCGGGTGGCGGTGGCACCGGAGCCGTCCCGTAGGGCACCAGCGCCTCCAGGGCTGCCGCGCAATCGGCACACGTCCCGAAGCGCAGCGGCACCCGCTCGGCGCCGCAACCGGCGCAGGCGCTCGGCAGCACCAGGTCGGCCAGCTCGGCGCACAGACCGGACAACCGTGCCGTCGGCATGCCCACCGCTCAGCGCAGGAAGAACGGCGCGGTGGGCTTCACCCCGGACGGCGGGTTCGACACCGGGTCGGCCAGGTCCGCCACCCCGATCCGGACCGGCCCGGACAGCACGTCGAAGGCGTCCCCGTTGGCCACGTACGCGATCGTGTTGGAGCTGTCCGTGCCGCTGACCGGGCTGACCGGATACGCCGTGAGGTAGCTGACGCCCTCCGTGCCGATGTCGCCGAGCCGTTCCGAGACGGAGGTGCCGTCCATGGTCATCTCGATGATCGCCACCCGGTTCTTGTCGGCCCGGGGGCCGGCCACCGCAAGCCCGGTCTCGCTGCTCCAGTCGACGGCGCTGACCCGGCGCAGCGGCGCCGTCAGCACCTGCCGGGGCGTTACCATCCGCACGCCGTCACCGCTGATGGACAGCGCTGCGATGGCGAGCCGACCGCCCGAGACCAGCGCGAGCCGCCGGCCGTCGGGCGCGACCGCCATCGCCGAGATGCCGTCGCTCGCCCCGTCGACCTCGATCAGCGCCGGGCTGTCCGTGCTGAAGCTGTAGAGCCGGCCGCCGACCGTGATGAGGCCGACGGCGGGGACGCGCCCGTCGGCCGAGGTGATCGCCCAGACAGGCTGCCCGGTCGCGCCCTTCGGCAGCGGCACCTTGGTGAGGTCGGCCTTCGCCTCGGCCTCGGCGGCGCCGACCCGCAGCTCCTGCTTGCCGGCCGCGGTAACCACCAGGGCGACGAAGCGGCGGCCGCCGGCGCCGGCCAGGGCCGCGGCCCGGACATTACGGTTGTCCTCGGGGCGGAGGAGCGGCACGGCCTCGGTGGCATTCGGCGAGCGTGACATCCGGCGGATCTGACTGTTGTAGATCAGGAACCGCTCCGGGGCCGCCGCCAGCGCATAGGCCGCGTTGCTGGTGAAGTAGTCGGTGTCGCCGTACTCCATGGCGTCCTGGCTGCCGACCTTGAGCTCGAGGGTGCGCCACTGGCTGGACCGCAACGACCACATGAGCTGGCGCCGGAGCTGGTCCAGGCCGGCGGGATCGTCCGGGGGCTGCACCGCCTGACCGCTGAGGTTGATCTGCAGCTTGTCGTCGCTGGGCGCGGGCACGTTGCCGTCCAGTACCGTGCCCTCGCGCAGCGTCGCCACCGCGCCGTCGAGCAGGGGCGACGGCCCCTCGATCAGCCAATTGATGATCACGCTGGGCTCCTGCTCGGACGGCAGGTCCTTGGGCAGGTAGCGCACGTCGGGCACCAGGGCGGTGCGCTCGCGGTTCCAAAAGTAGATCTTGCGACGCTCGTAGTACGCGGTCAGGGCGTCGTCCGTGATCAGCAGCGCCTGGGGCGCCTTGGTGACCACCAGGCCGGGCTCGCCGGCGGCGTTCGAGACCGTGAACGCGTAGTCCTCCGGGGTGGCATCGGCGGCCGGGTTGAGGATGCCGTTGCTGTTCAGCACGCCGACCGTCGTGGCCTTTACCCGCACCTGGTCACTGCCGGGATTGACCAGCGGGGTGTCGACGAGGTGGACGACCCTGACCTCGGCGGGTGCCGCCTGGAAAGTCCCGGCGGCCCGCGGGTCGAGGAACTGCTTGACGCGGTCCATCGCGCCGTTCGGGTCGCCGGCCGCCGCCTCCAGGTAGTAGCGCACGAAGACCGCCGGATCTGTGCTGGCCTGACGGTCGTGCCGGGTGGGTGCGACATTCTCACCGGCGGACGCGCCGGTCGACGGGCCCGGCCCGACCCGTTGCGCCTTCGTGCTCTCCGGAATGCCGCAGCCGCCGGCCAGCAGCGCGGCCGCCAGCGGCACGGCGAGCAACCGCACCCGCCGCCTCACCGGGCCACCTCGGCGGTCTCGCCGGCGTGCGCCCCCGCGGTCGCGCCGGAAGCCGCCGCCTCGACGGCGAGCGGCACCGCATCCACCGCGCGGTCCCGCGGGATCAGCGGCAGCGGGGCGGCGACCAGGCGGTCACCGGAGCGCACCGGCACCGTCAGCCGGAACTGCGCGCCGCCGCCGGGCTCGCCCCACGCCTCCAGCCAGCCGCCGTGCAGCCGGGCGTCCTCGACGGAGATGGACAGCCCCAGCCCGGTGCCGCCGGTCTGCCGGGCCCGGGACGGGTCGGCCCGCCAGAACCTGTTGAACACCAGGCGCTCCTCCCCCGGCTTGAGACCGACGCCGTGGTCGCGCACGGTGACCGCGACGGCCGCCTCGTCGGTGGCGAGCGTGACCTCGACCGGCCGGCCCTCGCCGTGCTCGACGGCGTTGCCGACCAGGTTGCGCAGCACCCGCTCGATGCGGCGCGGGTCGACCTCGGCGATGACCGGGGACTCCGGCAGGCGCAGCTCGATGACCACGCCGACCCGCTCGGCCAGCCCGGCCAGCCGTTCGGCGACCCGCTCGATGATCGGCACCAGGTCGCTGTGCTCGGCGTCCAGGGCGGCGAAGCCCGCGTCGAAGCGGCTGATCTCCAGCAGGTCGGTGAGCAGGCTCTCGAAGCGGTCCAGCTCCGTCTGCAGCAACTCGGCGCTGCGGGCGACCGCCGGGTCGAACTCCTCGCGCTCGGAGAAGATCAGGTCGGCGGCCATCCGGACGGTGGTCAGCGGCGTGCGCAACTCGTGCGACACGTCCGAGGTGAAGCGCCGCTGCAGCCGGGACATCTCCTCCAGCCGGACGATCTGGCGCTGCAGGTTGGCCGCCATCTGGTTGAAGGAGGCGGCCAGCAGGGCCAGGTCGTCCTCGCCGTCGACCTTCATGCGCTGGTCGAGCAGGCCGGCGGAGAGCCGCTGGGCGGTGCGGGCGGCGACCCGCACCGGCGTGACGACCATCCGGGTGACCAGGCCGGCGACGACCCCGAGCAGGATCACCAGGGCCAGGCCGGTGACCAGCACCGTGGTGCGGATCTGGTTGGACGCCCGGTCCTCGGTGGTCAGCGGAACCAGGTAGTAGAGCTCGACGTGACCGAAACTGGTCGGCACCGGGGAGCCGTACACCAGGTATTTGGTCTGCACGCCGCCCACCTCGGCGGTGCGGATCTGCTGGGCCACCTGGCTGGAGTCCGCCACCAGGCGGACCAGGTCGGCGGTGATCAGCGAGGTGGTGTCGATCTTGATCGAGGTGACCGGCCTGAGCTCCGGGATGGTGTCGGCGCGCATCGAGACGATCGCGCCGCCGCTCTCGGCGGAGTCGCCGTCGGCGAGCCGGTCGACCGTGTCGCTGATGGTCGCCGGCAGCTTCTGGTCGCGCACCTGACGGTGGACGGTGAGCTGCGCGGTGGCGTATTCCACCTTGCCCTGCATCTGCGCCTGGACCTCGTCCTCGGCGCGGTCCAGCAGGATCTGGGTGCTGCGGTCGGCGATGAACCAGCCGAAGGCGCCGACCAGCAGGCTGGACGCCACCAGGGTCAGGGTCACCACGCGCAGGTGCAGCGAGCGGCGCCAGGCCCGGCGGGCGGGCGCGGACAGCCTGCGGCCGTGGCGCAAGCCGATGCGCCACTGCCGCCGCACCGCCCTCAGGGTGCGGCGGACGGGCATCGGGAGCCAAGGGGGAGCATGCATATCGGGGCAAGGTTAGCCCCTGCGGTGGGTTACCCGGTGCCCGCCTTGTATCCGACACCGCGCACCGTAAGGATGATCTCCGGGCGCTCCGGGTCCGGCTCGATCTTCGCGCGCAGCCGCTGGACGTGCACGTTGACCAGCCGGGTGTCGGCCGCGTGCCGATAGCCCCAGACCTGCTCAAGCAGCACCTCGCGGGTGAAGACCTGACGCGGCTTGCGGGCGAGCGCGACCAGCAGGTCAAACTCGAGCGGCGTCAGCTTCACCTCCTCGCCGTCGCGGGAGACGGTGTGCGCCGGCACGTCGATGGTGATCTGGTTGCCGGGCGGCCCGATGGTGAGCATTTCCGGCGCGGCGTCCTCGCCCCGGCGCAGCCGGGCACGCATCCGCGCGACCAACTCCTTGGGCTTGAACGGCTTGACCACATAGTCGTCGGCGCCGGACTCGAGGCCGAGCACCACGTCGACCGTGTCGCTCTTGGCGGTCAGCATGACGATCGGGATGCCGGACTCGGTGCGGATCGCCCGGGCCACGTCGATGCCGCTCATACCGGGCAACATCAGGTCGAGCAGGACGATGTCGGGCCGGCTCTCCCGGAAGGCGGCGAGGGCACGCTCGCCGTCGGCGACGAAGGACGGAAGGAAACCTTCACTGCGCAGGACGATGCCGAGCATCTCGGCCAGCGCTGGGTCGTCATCGACGACGAGTACCCGGGCTCTCATGCGATCCAATATTGCACTGTCCCCTTCAGGCCCGTGTGACCGCCCGGCGATCATGCACCGCCGGTGTTGCTGATCATGGACCGGCGGCGCCCAAAAATCCAGGCTAGGCGAAGAGCGCGCGGCCCCAGTGGTCGTCCGGGCCGGTCACGCCCGGCGGGCAGGCGAACAGGGCCTGGGAGACCGGTTTGAGGTACTCGTTCATGTCGTCGGTCCGCGACAGATTACGCTGGATCGGTACGAATTGCTTGCGGGGATCGCGTTGGTAGGCGATGAAGAACAGGCCCGCGTTGAGCCGGCCCAGGCCGTCGGAGCCGTCGACGAAGTTGTAGCCGCGGCGCAGCAGCCGGGCGCCGCCGTTGACCGTCGGGTGGGCCAGCCGCACGTGTGAGGTGGTAGCGAGCAACAGTTCGCCGTCGGCACCCTTGGCGGCCAGGTCTGGCTCGTCGAACTCGCCGGTCTTGCCCAGCGGCGCGCCGACGCCCTTGCTCCGGCCGACGATGGCCTCCTGCTCGGCCAGCGAGGTGCGGTCCCACGTCTCGACGAGCATCCGGATCTTGCGGCTGACCAGGTAGGCACCGCCGGTCATCCACTCAGGGCCGTCACCCGGCTGCACCCACAGATGCTCACGCAGCCGGTCGGTCTCCTCCAGTTTGAGGTTGGCGGTGCCGTCCTTGAAACCGAACAGGTTGCGCGGGGTCGCCTGCGTCGTCGACGTGGACGACGTACGCCCGAAGCCGAGCTGCGACCAGCGCACGCTGACCACCCCCATGCCGATCCGGGCCAGGTTGCGGATCGCGTGCACGGCCACCTGCGGGTCGTTGGCGCAGGCCTGCACGCACAGGTCGCCGCCCGAGATGGTCTCGTCCAGCCGGTCGCCCGGGAAGTGCGGCAGGTCGGCCAGCGCCGGGGGCCGCCGGCCGGCGATACCGAAGCGGTCTTTGCCGGTCGCGTCGCGGAACAGGGTCGGGCCGAAGCCGACCGTGATGGTCAGCCCCGAGGGCGGCAGCCCCAGTGCCTCGCCGGTGTCGTCCGGCGGCGCCTCCGGGATGCCGCCGACCGCACCGATCTCGCCGGCGTCCTGGCCTGCGGTCATCCGGGCGGCCGCGGCGGTCCAGTCCTTCAGCAGCCCGACGAGGCGTTCACGGTCCTTGGTGACGACGTCGAACGCGACGAAATGCAACCGGTCCTGGGCCGGCGTGACGATCCCGGCCTGGTGCCCGCCGGTGAACGGCACGGCCCCCTCGGCACCCGGGGTCTCGTCGGCGAACGCGTTCTTGACCAGGGCGCCGCCGACGGCGGCCGCGCCGGCCACCCCCGCCACGCCGACGCCGGCGAGCGCGATGGCCCGCCGCCGCGACACGATGCTGTCGGACATCGAAGGCTCCCTACTTCTTTGAGACGACCGCGGCGACTTTGCTGACCGGCTCGGCGAGCGCGTTGATCGCGTCGGAGAGACCCTTCAGGTCGGCCTCGGTCAGGGCGGTGTGCAGCTTCCAACCGTCGCCGTCGCGGTATTTGCCCAGCGCGGTCTCCACGTTGGCGAACTCGGTGTCGAGCGTCTTGACCAGCGCCGGGTCGCGCTCCTCCAGCACCGGGCGCAGCGACGAGATGGCCGCCTTGGAGCCCTCGACGTTGGCGTTGAAGTCCCACAGGTCGGTGTGCGAGTAGCGGTCCTCCTCGCCGGTGATCTTGCCGGTGGCGACCTCGTCGAGCAGTTCCTTGGCGCCGTTGGCCAGTTGCAGCGGGGAGAGCTTCTCGGCGTTGGCCTTGGCGACGATCTCCTTGACGTCGACCAGCAGTTGGTCGGCGATCGGGCCGTCCTTCGACACGTCGGGCTTGGCGGCCCAGAGGTCCTTCTCCAGGCGGTGGAAGCCGGTGAACTCCATGCCCTCCTCGATGACCTCCTCGCGGCCGTCGATCTTCGGGTCGAGGTCGCCGAAGATCTCCGCGACCGGCTCGATCCGCTCCCAGTACGTACGGGCGATCGGGAACAGCGCCTTGGCCTTGTCGATCTCGCCGGCCTTGACCGCGGCGACGAACTCCTCGGTCTTGGGCAGCAGCGCGGCGGTCTGGCTCTTGACGTACCGCGAGTAGCTGGCGGTCGCGTCGGCGAGCTTGGCGTCGTCGGTCAGCGGGGCCGCGGAGCCGGAGACGGTCAGCGCGGCCCGGATGCCCTTGCCGATCATGCCGGGCTTGCAGGCGGTCTCGTACGAGCCGGCCGGCAGCTCCACATGCAGCTCACGGGAGAGCCCGGGCGCGATGTTCTCGACCTCGCCCATGACCCGGTCACCCGGGGCGTACACATAGAACTCGGTGACCTTGTTGCCGCCGTTGGTGATGGTGAAGACGCTGGTGCCGGCATCGATCGTGGTCCGCGCGACCTCACAGGCCGTATCGGACGCCTTGACCGTGATCGGACCGCCCGTGGCACCGGCGGTGGTGTCGTCGGCCTTGTCGCCGCTGCACGCGGACAGGGCGCCACCGAGGACGCCAACCGCGGCGAGCGCGAGGATTCGGGTGGTACGCATGGGCGGGGCTCTCCTACTGCTGCGGCGCGGGCGCCGGGGTGGAATCGGGGGTGACCGCCGGCGCCTTCTTGCGCCCCGGCCGGAGGAAGAGCACGAGCACCGGGACGCCGTACGCGGCCCAGGCGACCGTCTCGAGCACCGACGCGGTGGGGGTGATGTTGAACATGCCGGTCAGCAGGGCGGTGTACCAGGCCGACGGATCGAGCACGCCGCTGATGTCGTACGCCAGGTTGTTCAGTCCCGGGAGGACGTTGGCCTCCTGGAAGTCGTGCACGCCGTACTTCAGGATGCCGGCGGCGACCAGGATGAGCAGCGCGCCGGTCCAGGTGAAGAAGACCGAGAGGTTGATCCGCACCGCGGTCGCGTACATCAGGTAGCCGATGACCACCGCCGAGGCGATGCCGATCAGCAGCGCGTAGAGCGGGCGGCTGTTATCGGCGGCGCCCTGGACGGCGGAGTAGAAGATCAGCGAGGTCTCGAGGCCCTCGCGGACGACGGCGAGAAACGCCATCACGGCCACCGCGATCGAGCCGACCTCCAGCGCGTCCTGCAGCTTGCCGCGCAGCTCACCGGCGATGGAGCGGGCCGCCCGGCGCATCCAGAAGATCATCCAGGTCACGAAGACCACGGCCAGCACGGAGGTGATCGCCTCGAAGAGCTCGCGGTGCTCGTACTTCTGCAGCAGCGTGGTCGAGGTGTAGCTGAGCAGCCAGCCGAAGAAGACGGAGAGCGTCACGGCGAGCCCGACGCCGGACCATACCTGGACGAGTCGGTCCTTGCGGTCGGCCTTCACCAGAAACGCGATGAGGATGCTGACCACCAAGGTGGCTTCCAACCCCTCACGCAGGCCGATGAGGTAGGTGGCGAGCATGGCACTCCGTCGCTAAGGCATCCCTAAGTAAGGCTTGGCACACCTTAGTCACGAGCGAGCCATCGCAGTCAAGCCACGAAGCTATCTCGCAGGTCACAGGGCGGTCTCCGGGCTCGGAGACCGCCCTGCCGGCCGATCAGCGGGCGTGGTCGAATTCGCCGCCCCGCACGCCGGTGAGGAACTCGGCCCAGCCCCGGGCCCCGAACTCCAGGACCGGCCCGGCGACGTCCTTGGAGTCGCGGACGAACACCGCGGCGGCGGCCGACGCGATCTCGACACAGTGCCCGGCCGCACCGCTACGGGTGCTCTTTCGCCAGGTCAGAGCGTTCTGCTGCAATGTCATGCCTTTCAGCGAATGAATATCGTTGGCTACAACGCGGAAGCGCCTACCGGAGGCGGTCGCCTGTTCGGGCGACGAGTTCGCGAGTTTGTGCGACATCCAGCGCCCGGGAACGCAGGTCGGCGAAGGCATCCCGGTAGATCTGAACCTCGGCGGGCTTGGTGCGCAACTGCCCGCCGATCAGATCTTCACTGTGCACCACCGGGGGCCGCTGGTGCCCGGCAAACTCGAAGATCACAAACGCTTGGACGAGGGCCGCGTGCGAGCCGGCCGAGAAGGGCACCACCAGCAGTTCGACCCCGGGCCGCTGGCTGGCGTCGAGGAGCCGCCGCAACTGTCGCCGCAGGACGGCCCGGCCACCGACCTCTCTGTACAGCACGGCCTCGTCGATGACCACGCAGAGCCGGGGCGGCGGGTCGCGGGTCAGCACGCTCTGCCGCGCCATCCGCAGGGCGATCCGGCGCTGGGCCACCTCCGGGTCCAGCACCTCGGCACCCACCTCGATGACGGCATGCGCGTACTCGTCCGTCTGCAGCAGACCCGGCACCACCTGGGCCTCCCACTCGCACATGACGACGGCCTCGGCCTCGAACGCCACGTACTCGTCGTAGGGCTCGGCCACCGACGACCGGTACGGCGCCCACCACACCCGGACCCGCCCGCGCCGGGCCAACTCCCCCAGCCGGGACTGCTCGCCCTGCGTACACGAATAGAGCCGGACCAGGCGCTCCAGGTCGGCCTCGTTGATCCCGGTCCGGGCCGTCTCGATGCGGCTCAGCTTGGACTCCGACCAGCCCAGCAGGCCCGCGACCTCGGCACCCCGGCGTTCACCGCGCAGCCGGCGCAGCTCGTCGCCGAGCGCGCGGCGCGCGGCCATCGATGTCGACCTCGCCACGCGACCCACCGTACCGGTGACCCACTGCAACTTGCACGACACTATCTGCACTTGCAGTTAAGCCCGGAGCGTGTCGTAATGAGGGGGAAGAAGACTTTGGTGCGGGTCGCCGGGCGGGAGACCACGCACCAAGCCGCGGGGTCCCTGCGGCTACCTGCGGGCCGCCTGCGGGGGCGGCCAGCAGACAGAAAAGCGGACCGGTGGCGGCAACCGCCGGTTCGCTTTTCCACGCGAACCGGCGGTCGCGAACATCAGTACCGGTAGTGATCCGGCTTGTACGGGCCCTCCACCGCGACGCCCAGATAGGACGCCTGCTCCTTGCTCAGCTCGGTGAGCTTGACCCCGAGCGCGCCCAGGTGCAGCCGGGCGACCTTCTCGTCCAGATGCTTGGGCAGCACGTAGACACCGACGGGATACTCGTCGGTCTTGGTGAACAGCTCGATCTGGGCGATCGTCTGATTCGAGAAGCTGTTGCTCATCACGAACGACGGATGCCCGGTCGCGTTGCCCAGATTCAGCAGCCGGCCCTCGGAAAGCACGAGCACGGCATGCCCGTCGGCGAACTGCCACTCGTCGACCTGCGGCTTGACATTGACCCGCTGCACATCCGCGCGCCGGGCCAGGCCGGCCATGTCGATCTCGTTGTCGAAGTGGCCGATGTTGCCGACAATGGCCAGGTGCTTCATCCGGGCCATGTGCTCGCTGGTGATGACGTCAAAGCAACCGGTCGCGGTGATGAAGATATCGGCGGTCCCCACCACGCCTTCCATGGTGGCAACCTGATAGCCGTCCATCGCGGCCTGCAGCGCGCAGATCGGATCAACCTCGGCGACGATGACCCGGGCGCCCTGGCCACGCAGCGACTCGGCGCAACCCTTACCGACGTCGCCATAACCGAAGACCACGGCAACCTTGCCCCCGATGAGCACGTCGGTGGCCCGGTTGATGCCGTCGATCAGCGAGTGCCGGCAGCCGTACTTGTTGTCGAACTTGCTCTTGGTCACCGAGTCATTGACGTTGATCGCCGGAAAAAGCAGCGTGCCCTGCTGCTGCATCTCGTAAAGGCGATGCACGCCGGTGGTGGTCTCCTCGGTGACACCCTTGATGCTCGCGGCGACCCGGGTCCAGCGCCGGTCGTCCTCGGCCAGGCTGCGCTGCAGCACGGACAGAATGACGGCGTATTCCTCGGAGTCGGCGGAATCCACGGCCGGAACGGCGCCGAGCTTCTCGAACTCGGCACCCTTGTGCACAAGCATTGTGGCATCGCCGCCGTCGTCGAGAATCATGTTGGGGCCCTCGCCGTCGGGCCAGAGCAACACCCGCTCGGTGCACCACCAATACTCCGCGAGCGTCTCACCCTTCCAGGCATAGACGGGCACACCCCGGGGACTGTCCGCACTGCCGTCCGGCCCGACAACAATCGCGGCGGCGGCATGATCCTGGGTGGAGAAAATGTTGCAGGAGGCCCAGCGGACCTCCGCACCCAGCGCGGTCAGCGTCTCGATAAGAACCGCGGTCTGGATTGTCATATGCAGCGACCCGGTCACTCGCGCACCCCGCAGCGGCCGGCTCGGGCCATACTCCCCGCGCAGCGACATCAGGCCGGGCATCTCATGCTCGGCAAGCTGAATCTCCTTGCGGCCGAACGCGGCAAGCGAGAGATCGGCGACCTTGAAATCGCCCCCGGCAACGGTCTTCGGGCGCGGCGCTCCGCCGGCGGCGGGCAGGGTGCTGGTCATGCATGCTCCTGGGAAGGGTGATAATTGACATTACGCGCCGGTTCGCACCGGCCGCATGAAGAACAAGAGGGGCTTCCGGTACAACCCTTTCCGGTACGGGCGCAGAGTCGGCAGAAGCAGCACGGGGTCGACTGGCGCACCGGACCGGCGAGCGCGGCGTCGCGGCCGAACCCGGCCGCCGGGAACGGACTTCCCAGGACCCCTTCCCGACACTCCCTCCCCCGTGAGGGTCGCGGCGCCTTCTCGGCGAGCCTTGCCGGCGCACGTCGCGGACAGCGAACGGGGCGACGAGTCCGAAGACCCGCCGCCCCGTTCATCCCCCCGGTTTGGTACCGCGCGCGTCCGTGGGACCCCCCGATCACCAATGACGCTGCGTGTTTATAGATTCACACTCCGCACACGCCCTGTCAAGCAAATCAGGAAAAATCGTAGTTAATACCCACCTGGCCGACAGGGCGGGGTCAGGAGGCGACGGCTGCCACGAAGATCTCGCCGACTCCCGCCACGGTCGCCGGGCCGGTTTCGGCCGGGATGTAGGCCGCCGTTCCCGGTGTCACCTCGACCGGGGTGCCGTCCACCGCTTCCGCCACGAAGACGTCCCCCCGGGTGCCCAGCACGATGCGGGGGCCCGTGCCCGGCAGGGGCAACGGCGGGGCGGTCGGGGTCAGCTCCATCCGGTACAGCGCGAACTCCCGGACCGGCACCTGCCACGTCCGCACCCCCGGCGCGACCTGAGTCGGCGGCAGGATCGGGTCGTCCAGGACCTCGAAGCGCAGCACCCGCAGCAGTTCGTCGACGTCCACGCGCTTCGGGGTCAGGCCGCCGCGCAGCACGTTGTCGCTGGCCGCCATGATCTCGACGCCCGTGCCGCCCAGGTAGGCGTGCAGGTTGCCGGCCGGCATCCAGATCGCCTCGCCCGGCGCCAGCCGGACCTGGTTCAGCAGCAGCGCCACCAGCACGCCCGGGTCGCCCGGGTAGTGGCCGGCCAGGTCGATCGCCAGGGCATAGCTCTGCGCGTGCCCCTGCGCCGCTCGCGCGGCCGTGACCACTTCCTCGATCAGCGTCTGGCGGTCCCCCGCCGGCCAGGTCAGCAGCTCGCGGACCGCGTCGCGCAGGCCGGCCGGGCCCGACCGCAGCGCGGCGATCACCGGGGCCAGGCGCGGGATGTGCAGGCCCGCCAGGACCGCCGCCGACACGTCCGGGGCCCGGAAGCCGCAGAGCGCGTCGAACGGTGTGAGCGCGACCAGCATCTCCGGCTTGTGGTGCGCGTCCGTGTAGTTGCGCGCCGCCGCCGGATCGGCCTCCTGGGCCGCATACGCCTGTTTCGCGTACGCCGCGTCCGGGTGGGCCTGCAGCGACAGCGGCGCCGCGGCGGCCAGCACCTTCATCAGGTACGGCAGCCGGGCGCCGAACTCGTCCGCGACCTCCGCGCCGAGCTGGCCCTTCGGGTCGTCGCCGATCATCGCCGCCAGGCTGACCGGGCCGTCCGGGCCGATCACCGTGGACGGGTCGCCCGGGTGCGCGCCCAGCCAGAGCTCCGCCTCGGGGGCGTCGGTCGGCGCCGGCCGGCCCTGCAGCTCGGCGATCGCGCTGCGCGAGCCCCAGGCGTACGGCCGGATGACGCCCCGCAGTGGGAGTACAGCAGCCACAGCCGCCCCCGTTCGTGAAGAGTTACGCCGTGGTCGGCTGCGTGCCGACGTCCGCGGTCGAGGCCGCCGCGGCCTGCGGGCTGTAGATGTCCGGCTCGATGTAGATGACCCGGGCGATCGGCAGCGCCTCGCGGATCCGGACCTCGGTCTCGTTGATGTGCTGCGCCACCTCCGCCGCGTTCTCCGTCGACGGCACCGCGACCTTCACGGCCACCAACAGCTCCTCGGGGCCGAGGTGCAGGGTCTTCATGTGGATGATCCGCTCGACCCCGGGGCCGGCCAGGATGGCCTGCTCGATCTTCGTGACGTCCTCGGGGTTCGCGCCCTCGCCCAGCAGCAGGCTCTTTGTCTCGATCGCCAGAATGATCGCGATCGACACCAGCAGCAGGCCGATCGCGCCGGTGCCGATGGCGTCCCAGAGGCCGTCGCCGGTGATCAGGGTCAGCACCACGCCGAACAGGGCGAAGACCAGGCCGAGCAGCGCGCCCGCGTCCTCGAGCAGCACGACCGGCAGCTCGGGAGCCTTGGCGCGGCGCACGAAGTTGACCCAGCTGGTCTTGCCGCGGACGTGGTTGGACTCCACGATCGCCGTCCGGAACGAGTAGCTCTCCAGGCCGATCGCCACGACCAGCACCACCACCGGCACCCACTGCCAGCTGTGGATGCCCTCCCGCTCGTGCAGCTTGTGGTACGCCTCGTAGAGCGCGAACAGACCACCGACGCTGAACAGCACGATGGAGACGATGAACGCGTAGATGTAGCGCTCGCGGCCGTACCCGAAGGGGTGTTCCGGGGTGGCCTTGCGCTGCGCGCGCTTGCCGCCGAGCAGCAGCAGGGCCTGGTTGCCGGAGTCGGCGACCGAGTGGATGGCCTCGGCCAGCATCGACGACGAGCCGGTCAGCAGCCACGCGACGAACTTGGTGACCGCGATGCCCAGGTTGGCGCCCAGAGCAGCGATGATCGCCCGGTTACCGCCGCCCGCGCTCACTGGCGGCCCTCCGGCATGGGGTTGCTGAGCTCCTTCATCTCGTTGATGGCCGGCACGGCCATCGGGTCCAGGCCGTGGGCCAGGGCGAGGTAGATCGACGCGAAGTCGGGGACGGCGACCAGCGACGCCAGCCGTTCCAGGGCGGAACCGCCCTCGGCGGTGACCACGTCGCAGCGCACGCCGCGGCGTTCGGCGAGGGTCTGCACCGCGTCTGCGCGGCGCTCCTCGACCGCCACCGGCTCGTCGGCCTCTTCCTCGGGGTTGAGGCCGCCGTCGCGCAGCACCACCAGCCGCAGCCGGGTGGTGTGCTCGTCCTCTTCGTCCGGGTCGGCGAAGATGTCCCGCACCGACTCGGCCAGGCCACCGAACGGCCCGTCGAGCAGGCCGACCCGGCCGCGGCCGGCCTCGCCGAGCGCACCGGCCATCACCGGATAGCGCGCGTTGGCGGCCAGGGTGTCGGCGAAGCGGCGGGCGGCGACGGTGGCGAGCGGGGACGAGCCCCACACGATGGGGATCGAGCCGGCCAGGCCCAGCGCGAGGGACTTCGCCGGGTTGACGAAGGACTCGGCGCCCGCGCGGCAGCGCTCGGCGTCGGCGTCCAGGCGGGCGGCGGTCTCGGCGAAGTCGGCCTCGTTGACCTTGACCAGGCCCAGGCTACGGGCGGCCAGCAGCACCGGCACGGCCAGGCCCCAGAGGCTGGCCCGGGCCGGGGCCCGCCGCGGCACCGGGATGAACGGCGCCCGGGCGCGCTCGGCCATGGCCTGCAGCTCGGAGTCGGGGTTGCCGATCGCCACCAGCCGCGCGCCGCGCCGGACGGCGGCGTCCGCGGCGGCCAGCGCCTCGGGGCTGCGCCCGCTGGCGGAGACGGCGATGACCACGTCGGCGGCGCCGACCCAGCCGGGCACCCCCGCGCTGCGGTGCCCGATGACCGGGACGGGGCAGCGCGGTCCGGCGACGGTGGCGAGGATGTTGCCGGTCAGGCCGGCCGTGCCGATGCCGGCGACGACGACCGCGCGGGGGCGGCCCTCCTCGGCGAGCGCGCTCAGGTTGGCCTCGGCGGCCAGCGCCGCCGACTCGCGGACCTGCGCACCCGCGGACGCCGTGGCCCGCAGCATGCCGCCCGGGTCGTTGGCGAGCATCGCCTTCTCGTCGGAGAGCAGCGACTCGTCAGCCACCCGGCGGCCGGTCAGGCCGGCCCTTCCCTCGACCGGGCCGGCCATCAGGACGCCTTCCCGTCGGTGATCGCCTCGTCCAGGAGGAGAACCGGGATGTCGTCACGCACGGGGAAGACGCGACCGCACTCGGTGCAGGTCAGCGTCTGCGCGTCCGCGTCGTACTCAAGCGGCGCGTGGTGTGTGTCCGGGCAGGCCAGAATCTCCAGCAACTGCGGGTCGAGGGCCACCGAACGGCTCCTTAAAACGTGCGCGGGCTTTGCGGAACCAGATGATCCTAACCGCGAACGATGCCGAGCACTTCGTCGCGCAGGGCCGCCATCCGGTCCGGCTTCGCGGCCTCGACGTTCAGTCGCAGCAGGGGCTCGGTGTTCGAGGCACGCAGATTGAACCAGGCGCCGTCGGCGAGCTGCACGGTCATGCCGTCGAGCTCGTCGAAGGTGGCGTCCGGGAACGCGGCCCGCACCGCGGCGACCCTCGCGGCCGCGTCGGCGACTGTGGAGTTGATCTCACCCGAGGCGGCGTACCGCTCGAAGTCGGCCGCGAACAGCGACAACGGCTGGTCCTGGCCGCCCAGCGCGGCGAGCACGTGCATCGCGGCCAGCATGCCGGTGTCGGCGAACCAGAAGTCGCGGAAGTAGTAGTGCGCCGAGTGCTCGCCGCCGAAGACCGCGTTGGTCCGGGCCATCTCGGCCTTGATGAAGGAGTGGCCGACCCGGCTGCGGACCGGGATGCCGCCGCTCTCCTTGATGATCTCCGGCACCGCGTGCGAGGTGATCAGGTTGTGGATGACGGTGCTGCCCGGGAACCTGGCCAGCTCCCGCTTGGCCACCAGCGCGGTGATCGCCGACGGGGAGACCGGGTCGCCGTTCTCGTCCACGACGAAGCAGCGGTCGGCATCGCCGTCGAACGCCAGGCCCAGGTCGGCGCCGTGCTCGCGGACCGCCGCCTGCAGGTCGACCAGGTTGGCCGGGTCCAGCGGGTTGGCCTCGTGGTTCGGGAACGAGCCGTCCAGCTCGAAGTAGAGCGGCACGATGTCGAGCGGCAGCGCGGTCAGCTCCTGGTCGCCGAGCACGGCGGGGACGGTGTGGCCGCCCATGCCGTTGCCGGCGTCGACGACGACCTTGAGCGGCCGGATGCCGGCGAGGTCGACCAGCCCGCGCAGGTGCCGGGCGTAGTCGGCGAGCAGGTCGCGGTGCTCGATCGCCGACGGCACCTCGCCCACCGCGTCGAGGTCGTTCAGCAGTTCCTCGGCGCGCTGCCGGACGATGATCAGGCCGCTGTCCTGGCCCACCGGCCGGGCGCCGGCGCGGCACAGCTTGATGCCGTTGTACTGCGCCGGGTTGTGGCTGGCGGTGAACATGGCGCCGGGCAGGCCGAGCACCCCGGAGGCGTAGTAGAGCTGGTCGGTGGAGCCGAGGCCGATGTGCACGACGGTGGCGCCGGCCGAGTTCGCACCCGCGGCGAACGCGGCGACCAGCGCGGGGCCGGTCTCCCGCATGTCGTGCGCGATCACGATCCGTTCCGCCTCGGCCCCGGACTCGCGGAGCATCTCCACGAACGCCGTGCCCAGGGCCCGGGCCACGGTCTCGTTGAGCTGGTCGGGCACGACGCCACGGACGTCGTACGCCTTGACGAGCTGGGACAGATCAGACAAAGGGTCACTCCTCGGCACGATGTTCCGACTTGCCGAAGACTAACGGAGCAATGGTGGCCCCCGGGTCGCAACAGCGTGGCGTCACCGTCTCGGGGCTGTTACATCCTGTGGTGAATCAGCAGCGCGTCGCGGCAGGCACGATCCGCCGCCCGGGTCGTCTCCGGCAGGCGGAACCGGGGCGTCAGCGCAAGGGTGAGCGCGCAGGCCGTGCCGAGGTCCATCCGGTGCCCGACCGAGACGAAGACCGGCTTCACCCCGTCCCGGGTCCGCAGCACCGCGCCCACGGTCTCCCCGCCGTCGACCAGGTCGGACCGGTCGCCGCGGCGCTCGCCCGGCGGCGCCCAGTCGCCCACCAGCGGGGTCTTGCCGACGCCGAAGGACGGCAGCCCGGTGAGCACACCCAGGTGACAGGCGAGCCCGAACCGTCGCGGGTGGGCCAGCCCGTGGCCGTCGCAGATCAACACCTCGGGCCGCACGGTGAGCCGGTCCAGGGCCGCCAGCAGCGCCGGGACCTCGCGGAAGGCGAACAGCCCCGGCACGTACGGGAAGGCAGGCCGGCCCCGCACCACGGCCGTGTCGACGACCCGGTGTCCGGCGGTGTCCAGCACGACGATCGCGGCGGCGAGCCGCTCGCCGTCCTCGTGATACGCCACATCGAGGCCCGCCACCGTCGCCGGGCTGCCCGGGCCAGGGCCCCCGAGCAGCCGCGGCCGCAGGGCATCCTGCACGGCCAGCGCTTCTTCTTCGGTACGCGGCCAGTCGTCGTCGGTCACGGCCGCAGACGCTAGCGCACCACGGAGGCCCTGCTCACGACGGCAGCGCCGCCAGTTCCTCGGGCGTGAGCATCCGGCTGCGGATCAGGAAACGCACCCCCTCCGGCGCCTCCAGGCTGAAACCGCCGCCCCGGCCCGGCACCACGTCCACCGTGAGGTGGGTGTGCTTCCAGGCCTGGAACTGCGACGTGCTCATCCAGAAGGAGACCGGCTCGTCCACGCCGTCCACGCGCAGCTGTTCGAGCAGTATGTCGCTGGATCCCGTACGGAACTCACCCTCCAGATAGCACATCGGAGCGCTGCCGTCGCAGCAGCCGCCGGACTGATGGAACATCAGCGGGCCGTGCCGGCCCCGCAGCGACCGGATCAGGTCGGCCGCCGCGGGGGTCACGTCTACTCGCGCGCCCATGGCCTAGAAGAAACCCATCGCCTTGGGCGAGTAGCTGACCAGCAGGTTCTTGGTCTGCTGATAGTGGTCCAGCATCATCTTGTGGTTCTCGCGGCCGATGCCGGACTGCTTGTAGCCGCCGAACGCCGCGTGCGCCGGATACAGGTGGTAGCAGTTGGTCCACACCCGGCCGGCCTTGATCTCCCGGCCCGCCCGGTACGCGGTGTTGATGTCCCGGGTCCACAGGCCGGCGCCGAGGCCGTACAGGGTGTCGTTGGCGGTCTTGATCGCGTCGGCGTAGTCGGTGAACGAGGTCACCGAGACGACCGGGCCGAAGATCTCCTCCTGGAAGATCCGCATCGAGTTGGCGCCCTCGAAGACGGTCGGCTGCACGTAGTAGCCACCCGCCAGGTTGCCGCCGAGGTCGGCGCGGGCGCCGCCGATCAGCACCTTGGCACCCTCCTGCCGGCCGATGTCGTAGTACGACAGGATCTTCTCCAGCTGGTCGTTGGAGGCCTGCGCGCCGACCTGGGTGTCGGTGTCCAGCGGGTTGCCCTGCTTCATGTTCTCCACGCGCTTGATGCCCGCGGCCAGGAAGTCGGAGTAGTGGCCGCGCTGAATCAGCGCGCGCGACGGGCAGGTGCAGACCTCGCCTTGGTTGAGGGCGAACATCGAGAAGCCCTCGAGCGCCTTGTCCATGAAGTCGTCGTCGGCGGCGCTGACGTCGTCGAAGAAGATGTTCGGGCTCTTGCCGCCGAGTTCCAGGGTCACCGGGATGATGTTCTCGGAGGCGTACTGCATGATCAGCCGGCCGGTGGTGGTCTCGCCGGTGAACGCCACCTTGGCGACCCGGTTCGACGAGGCCAGCGGCTTGCCGGCCTCGACGCCGAAGCCGTTGACGATGTTGACCACGCCCGGCGGCAGCAGGTCGGCGACCAGCGACATCCAGAAGTGGATCGACGCCGGGGTCTGCTCGGCCGGCTTGAGCACGACGGCGTTGCCGGCGGCCAGCGCGGGCGCCAGCTTCCAGACCGCCATCAGGATCGGGAAGTTCCACGGGATGATCTGGGCGACCACGCCGAGCGGCTCGTGGAAGTGGTAGGCGATGGTGTCGTCGTCGATCTCGCCGAGGCTGCCCTCCTGGGCCCGCAGCGCGCCGGCGAAGTAGCGGAAGTGGTCGATCGCCAGCGGGATGTCGGCGGCCAGGGTCTCGCGGACCGGCTTGCCGTTCTCCCAGGCCTCGGCGACCGCGAGCTGTTCGAGGTTCGCCTCCATCCGGTCGGCGATCTTGTTGAGGATGTTCGCGCGCTCGGCAACGGCGGTCCGGCCCCAGGCGTCGGCCGCGCCGTGCGCGGCGTCGAGGGCGCGCTCGACGTCCTCGGCGGTGCCTCGGGCGATCTCGCAGAAGTTCTGGCCGTTGACCGGCGACGGATTCTCGAAATACTGGCCCAGGGCGGGCGGTACGTACGCGCCACCGATCCAGTGGTCGTAGCGGGATGCATAGGTGACGACCGCGCCGTCAGAGCCGGGCGGGGAATAGATGGCCATGCTCGTGTCCCTCCGTACCAGTTCGGGTACGGGTGACGTTAGTTACGGCGACGTTGCACAGACGTTGCAAGCCCGTACTCGGCGGCCAGCTGGGTGATCCGCTTGAAGGCCAGCGGGCGGGTCGGGGAGCCGGACGGCAGGGCCGCCAGGTAGGCCTCCCACATTTCCAGATCGTCGGCGCCCCACGGCTCGCCCAGCCAGGTCTGGAGCAGGCGGGGGTCGCCGCCGGTCAGGACGGCGGCGCGCAGCCGGGAGTCGATCAGGCGGCGCAGCCTGGCCACCCCGGGCGCGTCCGAGGAGGGCAGCAGCGGGCCGGCGTAGGCGGCCAGCGCGTCCGTGACCAGGCCGCGCTCCAGCAGCCGGGTCACCGTCAGGAAGTCGGCGTCCACCTCGGCCCGCAGCCGGTAGGGCCGGGAGTCCAGCAGGTCGGGGCCGAGGATCCGGCGCAGCCGGGAAAGCTCGGCGCGGACGGTCACCGGATTCGCGTCATCGGCATAAAGATCAAAACCAAGCTGATCCCCGGTACGGCCCTCGGGGTGCAACAACAGCAGGACCAGGAGCTCAGAATGGCGGCGGCCAAGCCGGACAGATCTACCACCGACCGCCAGCACGGCGTCTTCGCGCCCTAATACCGACACCGTGGCGGCGCGCGCCGCACGCCGCGGCTGGTGTGCGCTCAGGTAGGCCTCGGCCGCCAGCGCGGTGGCCCGGACCAGCGCGAGGCTGTGCGGGTTGGCCAGGTGATCGCCGCCGGTCACGTCGATCGCGCCGAGCAGCCGCCCGGTCGCCGGGTCGTGGATCGGCGCGGCGGCGCAGGTCCAGCGCTGCACGCCGCGGCTGAAGTGCTCGGTGGCGAAGATCTGCAGCGGATGGTCGACGGCGAGCGCGGTGCCCGGCGCGTTGGTGCCGGCGTGCGCCTCGTCCCAGCGGGCGCCGGGAACGAAATTCATCGACTCCGCGCCGCGCAGCACCGAGGCGGTGCCCTCGACCCAGAGCAGCCGCCCGTGCGCGTCGCAGACCGCCATCAGGTGGTCACCGTCGTCGGCGAGCCCGCCCAGCAGGTCCCGGAAGATCGGCAGCACCCGGGCCAGCGGGTGCGCGGCCCGGTATGCCTCCAGGTCGCCGTCGCTGAGCTCGATGGGCGCGGTGCTGTCCGGGCTGACCAGCGCCCCGGCCGAGCGCCGCCACGACGCGGCCACGACGTCACGCACCTGGGTGACCGGCTGCTCACCGGTCACGAACCGCTCGTGGGCCCGGCCCACCTGGGTGATCCGTTCCGCGGGGTCGGCACCGAGAGCGAGCGCGAGCCACGGATTGGACATGCGCACCTCCAGTCCCGTCCATCGTGACCCGCATCACGCTCATCGACAACCACCCGATCCGCCAGCCGATGCTCAGCTAACGAACGTGCACGGGTTTTCCCCGCGGGTGAGCTCAGCCACGAACTTGCACGGGCTTTCCACCGCGGGTGGGCTCAGCCACGAACTGCACGGGCTTTCCGCCGCGGGTGGACTCAGCCCGCGACCCGGGGGGCGGACCGGCCCAGCAGCAGAGTGTCGAGCGCGGCCGGCAGCCCGGTGCCGAGCGACCACTCGCCGGTCCCGTCGATCAGGAACACCCGCCGCCCGGGGTCGATGGCCAGCAAGCCCTCGTAGCCACCGGTGCCCAGCGGGAACAGCGGCGCGTCGACCCGCCGGGCCACCCGGGCCAGCGTGTCGGCGGTGTCGGCGGCCCGCACCGGGTCGATGTGGAACGGGTCCGTGCGCACCGACGCGCCGGTCACCTGCACCGCCGAATCGGCACCGAGATATTGCTCCAGCGCCTCGACCGCCGCCGGGAAGACGGCGTGCCGGTGCTCGACCCCACCGGCGGCCAGCACCTGCTCGATCCGTTCGGCGACCCGCTCCCGCTCCGGTGCCGGGCGACGGTGCAACCGGCGCCGGGCGATATGCCGCTGCCAGCGGGAACCACCGGCCGCGGCGCCGGGCCTGCTGCCCGGCCAGGGCGAGCTGTACCCGAGCACCTGCGTGCACGTGGCGCACGGGGTGGCGGTCGAGTCACCCTGAAGCGGATCGGCCGGCTCGCGCACCCGCCACAGCCGCACCTCCGCACCGGGATCGTCGGGCCCCTTCGCCACCGACCCCAGCGCGGCCAACTCGGGATGCCACTCGGCGCCGCGGACCCGGGCCCGGGCCGGGATCGCCGCCAGCCGGGCGCGCACGAGCGGATGCAGAGCGGGCGGCTCGTCGGTGCGCACGCTGCCCGCGCGCGCGGCGGCCGACGACCCCACGACGACCTCGGCGACCAACCCCGGCGTCTCGACCCGCGGACCGCCGAAGCCCGGCCGCGGCGGCGCACCACGCTCGTGGTCAAGCTGCGCGCGATACTGGTCGTTGAGGAAGGCCGGGTTGGCGAAGCCGACGACCCGGCCGGTGACCTTGTCCACGAACGTGGCATAGCTGGTGACAACCCCCGGCGCCTGCAGCACCCAGCCGAGCTCCTCCTCGCGCAGCGCCACCACCCCGGGCCGGCATCCGGCCCGCTCCGCCCAGCGCAACGCGATGCGTTCGAGCACGTGCGGGGGCAGGTCAGCGGGGTCCGCCGGGGTCTCGCGGCGCTGCAACGTCACACCGCTGGGCAGCACAAGCCGCATAGTCATCAATTCGCCTTCAGTCCGGTCAAGGGCGGCGGTGGGGTGGTTGGACGGGCTTCAGTCCGGTCAAGGGCGGCGGTGGGGTGGTTGGACGGGCTTCAGTCCGGTCAAGGGCGGCGGTGGGGTGGTTGGACGGGCCTCCCGGGTCGAGCGCCCGACCATACCGGCGGGCTGCGACATAGGCTGGCCGGGTGGACACCACAGCGTTCTATGTCGCGGGCGAAGCATCACACGGCGACACAGACTTCACGGTGAGCAATCCGTACGACGGCCGCCCCGTCGGTCGTACCACCTGGGCCACGGATGCGCAGGTCGAAGCCGCCGTCGCGGCAGCGGCCGGAGTCGCCGACCAGGCCGCGGCACTGCCCGCGCACGTGCGCGCGGCCGCTCTCGACCACGTCTCGCGCCGGCTCGCCGAGCGCCGCGAGGAGATCGCCGCGCTGATCACCGCCGAGAACGGCAAGCCGCTCAAGTGGGCCCGGACCGAGGCCGACCGGGCCGTGTCGGTCTTCCGGTGGGCGGCCGAGGAGGCCCGCCGGTTCACCGGCGGCCTGCAACGCCTCGACACCGACGCCGGCGGCGCGGGCCGGCTCGCCCTGGTCAAGCGCGTGCCGCGCGGGCCGGTGCTGGGCATCTCCCCGTTCAACTTCCCGCTCAACCTGGTCGCCCACAAGATCGCCCCGGCCCTCGCGGTCGGCGCGCCGATCGTGCTCAAACCCGCCCCGGCGACCCCGCTGACCGCGCTGCTGCTCGGCGCGATCCTGGCCGAGACCGACCTGCCGGCCGGGATGTTCTCGGTGCTGCCGGTCCCGAACGAGCGCGCGGCGACGCTGGTCGCCGACCCGCGCCTGCCGATCGTGTCGTTCACCGGCTCGGGTCCGGTCGGCGCGCAGATCCGCCGGGCCGCGCCGGAAAAGCACGTGACGCTCGAACTGGGCGGCAACGCGGCGGTCCTGCTCTGCGGCGACTACGGCAGCGACGCCGACCTGAGCTGGGCGGCGCAGCGGGTGGCGACGTTCGGGACATATCAGGCCGGGCAGAGCTGCATCGCGGTGCAGCGCGTGTACGTGCACGCCGGCCTGACCGGCTTCCTGCCGCGCCTGCTCGACGCCGTGACCGCGCTGCGCACCGGCGACCCGCACGACCCGGAGGTCGAGGTCGGCCCGATGATCAACGAGGACGCCGCGAAACGCGTCGAGGAGTGGGTCGACGAGGCGGTCGCCGCCGGCGCCACCCTGGCCGTGGGCGGCAAGCGCGACGGTGCGACGTACCCGCCGACGGTGCTGACCGGCGTCCCCGCCGGCGCCAAGGTGATCACCGAGGAGGTCTTCGGTCCGGTCCTGGTGGTCGCCGAGGTGCGTGACGACGCGGCCGGCCTGGCGGCGATCAACGACTCGGCGTACGGGCTGCAGGCGGGCGTCTTCACCCACAGCATCCAGACGGCGTTCACGGCGCACCGGGAGCTCAAGGTCGGCGGTGTGATCGTCGGTGATGTGCCTTCGTACCGGGCGGACCAGATGCCTTATGGCGGGGTGAAGGGCAGCGGCGTTGGCCGGGAGGGTGTTGCTAGCGCGATGGACGACTACACCGAGCCACGCGTCATGGTCCTGACGGGTATCGATCTCTAGGTCATCGTTTCGGGTTTGTGGGTTGGACTTTCTTGCGGTGGGACGGCCGGGGCCGGGGGTGACCACGCACTGCTGGTGGATCGTCTTTATGGCTGTG